>ENA-OPXD01000025-OPXD01000025.1-human-gut-metagenome-genome-assembly--contig:-NODE-25-length-28721-cov-2.126491_pt1 | contig 28721 bp, 29 predicted proteins | sample MGYA00241518_ERZ502028 | MGnify/ENA primary metagenome ERZ502028 (study PRJEB25962, sample SAMEA2042007) | human gut metagenome | biome: human gut; feature: human-associated habitat; material: faeces... | reverse complement strand
GGACGCGAGATGCGGTGAAGGTTGCGGATGGCGCTGGTATGATCCTGCGGGTCATACTTCAGAGCTATCTTTATCATACGGTCCTTCGGCTTGTCGCTTTCGATGAACTTGTAGTTGAGGATATAACCCTGCTCGAAGAGGATGCGGGTTATCTCTTTCTTGATCTTCGACGCCGGAATCTCTACCACGCGGTGGCCTGCCATGATGGCATTGCGAATCCTGCTCAGATAATCTGCTATGGGATCTGTCATTGTTGTGATGTTTAAATTGATCCGGAAGAGTTTGTTGGTTTAGTTTTTTGTTATCCGGACAATATTTAATCTCTCAGTTTACTTTGTTGAGGAGCGGAGTGGCAGACGGCTCTTTGGCCGGTGGGCATTAAACCGCTGTTCTTCGCCCTGCAACTCCATATATAACGGGGCTGCAGGGTGAAAGATTGTATGCGGTGCGTAAAAAATTTGGCGCAGGGTTTACCAGCTTGCCTTCTTCACGCCCGGGATAAGGCCTGCGGAGGCCATTTCGCGGAACTGGATACGGCTGATGCCGAACTGGCGCATGTAGCCCTTCGGACGTCCGGTAATTTCGCAGCGGTTGTGCAGACGCACGCGCGAAGCGTTGCGGGGAAGCTTCTGAAGCTTGGTCAGTGCCTCGTAGTCGATGTTGCCTTCTGCGTCGGCGAGCGATGCCTTTTTCAGAGCAGCTTTACGCTCGGCGTATTTGGCCACCATCTTCTGGCGCTTTACCTCGCGGGCCTTCATTGATTCCTTTGCCATTTCTTACTGTTTTTTGAAGGGTAAGCCAAACTTTTTGAGCAGTGCGAAGCCTTCTTCGTCGGTCGGCGCGCTGGTTACGAACGTAATGTTCATGCCCTGCAGTTTGGGTACGTTGTCTATGTTTATCTCAGGGAAGATAATCTGCTCGGTGATTCCCAGGGTGTAGTTGCCGCGGCCGTCGAAGGAGTTGGGGTTGATGCCGCGGAAGTCGCGGACACGAGGCAGGGCCACGTTGAACAGACGGTCCAGGAACTCCCACATCTTGTCGCCGCGCAGAGTGACCTTAGCGCCGATGGGCATATCCTCACGGAGCTTGAAGTTTGCGACTGACTTTTTAGCCTTGCACTCAACCGGCTTCTGACCGGTGATGGTAGCGAGGTCTGTCATTATAGCGTCAACAACCTTTGAGTTGTCTTTAGCTTCGCCGCAGCCTACGTTGATAACGATCTTGTCAAATTTCGGGATCTGCATAACGCTCTTGTAGCCGAACTTCTTCTGAAGCGCCGGAGCAACTTCCGAAGCGTACATTTCTTTAAGTCTTGCTGCCATGTTGTTATGTCCCTCCCTTATTCAAACTGTGCGCCGCATTTTTTGCATACGCGCATCGAAACAGTCTTGCCGTTTTTGTTTTCAACCTTGGTGTGGCCTACTCTTGTAGCAGCGCCGCACTTGGGGCAAACGAGCTGAACCTTTGAAGCGTAAAGCGCGCTCTCGGCCTTAACAAGACCGCCCTGCTCGCCCATCTTTTTAGGCTTAACGTGCTTTGTGACTACGTTTACGCCCTCAACGATTACCTTATCCTCGGCGGGAGAGACCTGCATGACCTTTCCTTTTCTGCCGCGGTTTTTACCGTTGATGACTACGACGGTATCACCTGTTTTAACGTGAACTTTATTCATCTCATTGCACCTCCCATTAAAGCACTTCGGGAGCAAGTGACAAGATCTTCATGTAATCCTTATCACGAAGCTCTCTTGCTACCGGCCCGAAAATACGAGTGCCTCTCGGGGTTTTGTCTTCTTTTATCAATACCGCTGCATTCTCATCGAAACGGATATAAGTTCCGTCGTCTCTGCGAACGCCGCTTACTGTTCTTACAACGACCGCTTTTACAACATCGCCCTTTTTAACAACGCCGCCGGGTGCTGCCTTTTTGACCGAAGCTACAATAACGTCGCCGATATTTGCATACCTTCTGCCTGAACCACCGAGTACGCGAATGCACATAATTTCTTTCGCACCGGTGTTGTCGGCTACTTTGAGGTAAGTCTGTTGCTGTATCACAGTTATAGCCTCCTTAGAAAATTATTTCGCTTTCTCGATGATCTCGACTACACGCCATCTCTTATCCTTTGAGAGGGGACGTGTTTCCATAACAAGAACTCTGTCGCCTATTCCGCACTCATTGTTCTCGTCATGAGCCTTGATTTTAACTGTACGGTTAATGATCTTATTGTAAAGCGGATGCTTAACTCTGTCCTTGATTGAAACAACGACGGTCTTCTGCATCTTATCGCTTGTTACGATACCAACCTGAGTTTTTCTGAGGTTTCTTTCACTCATTTTAAAAGTCCTCCCTTTCCTTAGCCTTGAGCGCCGTGTAATTCAACATCGCGCATAACGGTTTTGATTCTTGCGATGTCTTTTTTAACGGCACTTATGCGCATTGGATTATCGAGTTGGTTGATGGCCTGCTGGAAGCGTAATTTGAAAAGCTCATCCTTAAGCTCTGTGAGTTTAGCATCCAACTCGGAGGGGGAGAGTGCTTTTATTTCTTTTGCTTTCATTACTGCTCACCATCCTCTGACTGATCTGCCTTTGCGACAAATTTGCATTTAATCGGAAGCTTGTTTGCTGCAAGACGCATAGCCTCACGAGCTGCTTCCTCGGGAACGCCGGCGATTTCAAAAAGAACTCTGCCGGGCTTAACTACTGCTACCCAATATTCGGGAGAACCTTTACCGGAACCCATTCGGGTCTCAGCCGGTTTTTCTGTAATCGGCTTATCCGGGAAGATCTTTATCCAAACCTGGCCGCCACGTTTAATGTATCTTGTCATAGCGATACGGGCTGCCTCTATCTGGTTTGCGGTTATCCATGCGGGCTCGGTTGCTACAAGGCCGAAGTCACCGTAAGTTACTTTATTTCCTCTTAAAGCCTTACCGGTAAGACGTCCTCTTTGAACTCTGCGGTATTTAACTCTCTTAGGTAATAACATTATTTAGTGCCTCCTTCCTTTTCCTTGCGAGGCCTGCGGTTGTCGTGAAGGACTTCACCTTTGTAAAGCCAAACCTTTACGCCGACACGACCGTAAGTCGTTTTAGCCTCTGCGAAGCCGTAATCAATGTCGGCACGCATGGTCTGAAGCGGAATGGTACCCTCGTGGTACTGCTCGGTACGTGCGATTTCAGCACCGCCGAGACGGCCGCTTACCTGAATCTTAATGCCCTTTGCGCCGAGCTTCATTGTTCTGCCGATAGCCTGTTTAAGAGCGCGGCGGAAAGAAACTCGTCTTTCAAGCTGACCTGCGATATTCTCTGCTACAAGCTGAGAATCAAGGTCGGGCTGCTTGATTTCTACGATATTGATGAAAACGTCTTTGTCTTCACCGAGTTTTGCTTTGCATACATCCTTGAGCTTCTCGATCTCAGCACCGCCCTTACCGATAACCATACCGGGCTTAGCGCAGTGAATGTTGATGCGGACTCTCTTGGGATCTCTTTCGATTTCGACCTTCGGAACGCCTGCGGGAGCAAGAGTGCTGAGTAGGTAGTTACGAAGCTCATAGTCCGAAATAAGAGTGTTGCCGAAGTCCTTTTTGCCGGCGTACCAGCGGGACTCCCAATCCTTTATAACGCCGACACGGAAGCCGGTAGGATTTATTTTCTGGCCCATTTTATTACCTCCTCCTTACTTACTCTGCTTCTTTAACCACAAGGGTTATATGCGAGGTTTTCTTGTTTATTCTGTATGCGCGGCCCTGTGCTCTCGGACGAATACGTTTAAGAGTCGGACCCTGGTCTACCTTGCACTCCGAAACGAAGAGCGATGAGGTATCCATATCTTTGTTTTCTGCATTAGCCATTGCAGACTTCAAAAGCTTTTCAAGCGGTTCACACGCAGCCTTCGGTGTGTACTTGAGAATAGCTAATGCTTCGTCGCAAGGCTTATTTCTGATAAGATCAAGTACGATCTGCACCTTACGGGGAGCGATGCGTACGTGAGTTGCCTTAGCAGTTGCTTCCATTAGTTAATACACTCCTTTCGCTGATTAGTTTGTTGTCTTTGATCCGCTGTGACCTCTGAAGGTTCTTGTCGGAGCAAATTCACCAAGCTTGTGACCAACCATATCCTCTGTAACATAAACCGGAACGTGCTTGCGGCCGTCGTGAACTGCAAACGTGTGTCCGACGAAGTCCGGGAATATAGTCGAGCTGCGGCTCCATGTTTTGAGAACGATCTTTTCGCCGTTCTTGTTCATTTCTTCAACCTTGCGAAGCAGTTTCGGTGCAACGTAAGGGCCTTTTTTAGTACTTCTGCTCATAATCTACACTCCTTTCGACTTACTTGCTGTTACGGCGCTTAACTATAAGCTTATCCGAACGGTTCTTCTTAGCTCTGGTCTTATAACCGAGAGCGGGCTTGCCCCACGGTGTGCAGGGACCGGGACGTCCTACCGGAGCCTTACCTTCACCACCGCCGTGCGGGTGGTCGTTCGGGTTCATTACAGAACCGCGGACTGTCGGGCGGATACCGAGGTGACGGGTACGTCCTGCCTTACCGAGCTTGACATTTTCGTGGTCAGTGTTGCCGACTGTGCCTACTGTTGCCATGCAGGTTGCGGGAACATTTCTGAGCTCGCCCGAGGGTAAACGAAGGAGCGCATATACGCCCTCTTTAGCCATAAGCTGAGCGGAGTTACCTGCCGAACGTGCGAGCTGGCCGCCGCGTCCGGGATAAAGCTCAACGTTGTGAACTACGGTACCGGTCGGGATATTTGTAAGAGGAAGTGCGTTGCCGGTTTTGATGTCGGCGTCTGCGCCTGCCTCAACCTTGTCGCCTACCTTGAGGCCTACCGGAGCGAGGATGTATCTCTTCTCGCCGTCGGCATACTGGATAAGAGCGATATGAGACGAACGGTTGGGATCGTACTCAAGTGTGAGGACTGTTGCCTCGCCTGCCTTATCTCTCTTAAAGTCGATCACGCGGTACTTTCTGCGGTTTCCGCCGCCGCGATGACGGACTGTGATTCTTCCGTAGCTGTTTCTGCCGGCGTTCTTTGAAAGAGGCTCTAAGAGGCTTCTCTCGGGAGCTACCTTTGAAAGCTCGGAATAATCTGTTACCGACATATTTCTTCTTGAGTTAATTGTCGGTTTATAGACTTTTATAGACATTTTTTCACTCTCCTTGATCCGGCTTAGCGGAGTATGTCGGACTCCATACATTGCCGGATGGATAAATCAAATTTAATTACTGCCGGTAAAATTACATCATATTATCGAAGAACTCAATTGTCTTTGAATCCTCGGTAAGTGTAACGATTGCTTTCTTCCAAGAAGAAGTATAACCTTCGTTATTGCCGTATCTTCTCTTCTGACCTCTGACGTTCATGGTGTTGACGTCCTTAACCTTTACGTCGAAGAGCTTTTCAACAGCCTCTCTGATCTCGGGCTTGGTTGCTGTTTTGGCAACACGGAAAGCATATTTCTTTTCAGCGATACCGGTCATTGTTTCCTCTGTTATTACCGGACGGAGGATTATGTCTTGTGCAAGCTTCATTATGCGTAAACCTCCTCTATCTTAGCAACGGCATCCTTAAGAACAACGATGGTGTTGCAGTTGAGGATATCGTATACATTGAGTGTGTTCACAAGAGAAACGTTGGTGCCCTCAATGTTGCGGGCGCTCTTGTAAAGAACATCGTTCTTTTCGGGGAGAACGATAAGAGTCTTTTTGCCTGCCTTTACGGCCGAGAGGATATTAGCCATCTCTTTTGTTTTGATAGCGTCCATTGAGAAATCGTCAACAACGATCATCTCGTCGGCAGCTACCTTTGAAGAAAGCGCAGACTTCATAGCGAGTCTTCTTACCTTCTTATTTACATCAAAGCCGTAATCACGCGGCTTCGGGCCGAGTGCGATACCGCCGTGAGTCCACTGCGGAGCTCTCGTTGAGCCCTGTCTTGCGCGGCCGGTGCCCTTCTGCTTCCAGGGCTTTTTGCCGCCGCCGGAGACCTCAGAACGAGTAAGTGTTGACTGAGTGCCCTGACGCTGATTTGCGAGATAATTGACGACTACGAGATGCATAGCCGATTTGTTGGGCTCGATAGCGAATATTTCGTCTTTAAGCTCGATATCCGATACTTTCTTGCCTGTTTTATCAAGTACTGCTAATTTAGCCATTATTCAACACTCCTTTCTTACTTACTCTTAACTGTATCTGCGAGAACGACGATTCCGCCCTTCGGGCCGGGAATTGCGCCCTTGACAGCTATAAGATTGTTTTCTGCGTCGACCTTTACGATGTCAAGATTCTGAACCGTAACTCTCTCCGCGCCGAGATGACCGGCAAGCTTCTTGCCCTTGAATACTCTTGAAGGATCGGAGCAAGCACCGAGTGAACCGGCATGTCTTGCAACAGGACCCGAACCGTGAGTTTCTTTAAGGCGTGAGAAGTTCCATCTCTTGATGGCACCAGCGGTGCCCTTACCTTTGCTTGTGCCGACAACGTCAACTCTGTCGCCGACTGCGAATACGTCAGCCTTGAGGATGTCGCCGACGTTCAGAGCGCTTGTATCAGCGAGTCTGAACTCCTTGAGCACCTTCTTCGGTGCTACGTCAGCCTTCTTAAAGTGACCTGCCTGCGGCTTGTTCACACGGCTGATTTTAACCTCGCCGAAGCCTACCTGAACGGCTTCGTAACCGTCGTTTTCAACGGTTTTCTTCTGCACTACTGTGCAGGGACCGGCCTCAACTACTGTTACCGGGATAACGTTTCCGTTATCGTCGAAGATCTGTGTCATACCGATCTTCTTACCAATAAGACCTTTTTGCATTTTTATTTTCCTCCTTTGGTTATTGGTCGGCTTTCACCGACTTGACCTGTAAGCGCAAAATCAAAATCAGAGCTTGATTTCGATGTCTACGCCTGCGGGAAGCTCGAGACTCGTCAGAGCTTCAACGGTTTTGTTTGAAGGTCTGAGTATGTCGATAAGCCTTTTGTGTGTTCTCTGCTCAAACTGCTCACGGCTGTCCTTATACTTATGAACAGCGCGGAGGATTGTAACTACTTCCTTGTCTGTGGGAAGCGGAACGGGACCGGAAACCTGAGCACCTGTACGCTTTGCGGTCTCAACGATCTTTTCCGAAGCCTTGTCAACAAGGTCATGATCGTAGCCCTTGAGCCTGATTCTGATTTTCTTTCCTTTTGCGGTAGCCATTTTTTTGCCTCCTTGATATTTAGGGCAAGCTTTTTTGCAACCCCGCCGGGTGTTTCCACCATTCTCTTTTTAAAATCCGAAAAACAATGTTTTCCGGACGGCACAAAAAAGCACACAGCATCCTTATTTCACGGCAGAGGTTGGGTTCTCGGCCGGAAAAAGAAGCTTATTAGTTCGCCCGGTTTTAAAATCGGACATACTCCGCGGTAATTCCCTGCATCAAAGTGCAGCCACCTACCGCATCATCGCATATCAAGCTGCGTATAAAAAGGCATAATACGCCCTTTCCACGCGTGCTAAAGTAGTTTAACACAAAAGACCGGCAAATGCAACAACTTTTTTCAAAAAAGTTCATTAAAAAAGCTGAAATTTTTTTGTCATCCGTTCCGCGTGTTCGCACTACACAATATATAGTGTTTTTAGCTCCATATCGGCAAATATGTAAAGCTTTTTCTCCGTAAAAAAGTTCCGTTACACCGACGCCGTATATTATATATATATATATATAATAGTATGGGATTTTTCGGCATTAAAACAAAAAAGTATTGTGTTACCGTCATTTGCGCGGCAAATCGAAAAATCATCTGTTCTGCCTGTTCTTGTCGGTTGACATTCGGTTAAGAATACTATAAAATTATATATTGATATTTTCGCGCACAGCCGGTGCGCTAAATACTTATAAAGGGTGATTAACCAATATGAAAAACACAGAAAAGACCATGGAACAGATAGTTGCTCTCTGCAAAAGCAGAGGTTTTGTCTATCCCGGCAGCGAAATTTACGGCGGCCTTTCAAACTCCTGGGACTACGGCCCGCTCGGCGTTGAATTCAAAAACAACGTAAAAAAAGCCTGGTGGAAAAAGTTTGTTCAGGAAAATCCTCACAACGTAGGACTTGACTCGGCCATACTTATGAACCCCGAGGTTTGGGTTGCAACAGGCCACGTAGGCGGCTTCTCCGACCCGCTTATGGACTGCCGCGACTGCAAAACAAGACACAGAGCAGATAAGCTTATCGAGGACTTCAGCGGTCAGTCGGCAGACGGCTGGACCAACGAAGAGATGAAAAAATACATCGAGGACAACGGCATAACCTGCCCGAACTGCGGCTCAAAGAACTTTACCGATATCCGTCAGTTTAACCTTATGTTTAAGACGTTCCAGGGCGTAACAGAGGACGCGAAGAGCCAAATCTATTTGAGACCCGAAACGGCACAGGGTATATTCGTAAACTTCCAGAATATCCAGAGAACCACAAGAAAAAAGGTTCCCTTTGGCGTTTGCCAGGTAGGTAAATCCTTCAGAAACGAGATAACTCCCGGCAACTTCATATTCAGAATACGTGAATTTGAGCAGATGGAGTGCGAATTCTTCTGCAAGCCCGACACCGACCTCGAATGGTTTGATTATTGGAGAAGCTACTGCCACAATTGGCTTCTCAACCTCGGACTTCACGACGACAATCTTCGCCTGCGCGACCACGCAAAAGAAGAGCTTTCATTCTACTCAAAGGCAACCACAGACATCGAATATCTCTTCCCGTTCGGCTGGGGTGAGCTTTGGGGCATTGCCGACAGAACCGACTACGACCTCACAAGACATCAGGAGCATTCGGGCAAGGACCTCTCATACTTTGACCAGGAGGAAAACAGAAAATATATCCCCTATGTCATAGAGCCGTCACTCGGTGCGGACAGAGTTGCACTCGCGTTCCTTTGCGACGCTTACGACGAAGAGGTAATTGACGAAGCAAAGAACGACAAGCGAATTGTTTTAAGACTTCATCCGGCTCTTGCGCCCATGAAAGCGGCGGTGCTTCCGCTCTCAAAGAAGCTCTCGGAGGAAGCAGGTAACATTTATGCCGAGCTTTCAAAGCACTTCTCAGTCGATTACGATGACGCCGGCTCAATAGGCAAGCGTTATCGCCGTCAGGATGAAATCGGTACTCCGTTCTCAATAACCTATGACTTCGACAGCAAAGAGGACGGCTGCGTTACAGTTCGTGACAGAGACACTATGGAGCAGACAAGAATACCTGTTTCAGGCCTTGTAAAATACATTGAAGAAAGACTCGAATTTTAACATTCGCAAGGGTAACCATTATGGCAGAGGATAAAGTTAAAAAGCTTTTGCTTATTGTAAATCCGGTTTCCGGCAAAAAAATGGCAAAACGGTATATGATGAAAATGATAAACCGTTTTGACGAGGCCGGATACAGCGTCACAGCCTGCTGCACGCAAAAAAACAAAAATGCGTATGACATCACGCTCTCAAGAGGCGCCGGCTTCGATTTGATAGTTTGCGTCGGCGGCGACGGAACCTTAAAGGAAACCGTTGCCGGAGTTATGAAGCTCGGCAAGGATATTCCGCTCGGATTCATTCCGCTCGGCTCCACAAACGATTTTGCCAAATCGCTCGGTATTCCCATCGATGTCAGCGATGCCGTAGATGCCATAATCAACGGTACGCCTATGCCGGTTGATATGGGTGTGTTCGGAAAAGACAGCTTTATATATGTCGCGGGCTTCGGCAACTTTACCGCAATATCGTATTCGGCCAACCAAAAGGTCAAAAACGTTCTCGGCAAAAACGCTTACTATTTGCAGGCCGTGGGCGAATTCTTCAAAATGAAGCCTTTTCACGCCAAGGTTATAGCCGACGGAGAGGTTTTTGAGGGCGACTATTTTTACGGCGCATTTTCAAATTCGTACTCGGTCGGCGGTATGCCGGTTCTTCACAATATGGGCGTTGAGTTTAACGACGGACTTTTTGAAATGGTACTTGTAAATATGTTCAAAAATCCCGGAGAAATCGCATATCTTGCAAATTCAATGGTGCGTAAAAATGTCAAGAACAACCGCCTTGTCACAATAAGACATTGCAAAAACGTCAAATTTATATTTGACAAGCCGACACCGTTTACGCTTGACGGCGAATACGGCGGAGCTTTTACCGAAATAGACGCTTCGTGTATACATAACGCAGTACGCATAATGCTGCACAAGAGCGACTGGGTCGAGCTGCCGAATGACTCCTCCGCTGTAAAATCGGAGGACGAAAAAGAGCCTGTTGAGGCAAAATAACATAATATTAAATCGGAAACGGCATAAAATCAGTCGCGTTTCATCAACTGAAAAGGGTTGTAAAAACAAGTGTTTTTACAACCCTTTATTATTTGTCCGAGGCTTTAAGTAAAGCAATCAGCTCATTTCGAGAGCCGCCTCGCGGTCATGCTCGATTGCCTTGCGGCGCGCCTCTTCAAGCATCATATTTTTAACCTTCATAAGGCGTATTGTAGAGCTTCGCTCATTTTCGTCGAGCTTCATAGAAATGTATTTTATGGTCTCCTCATACTGGGGTATCATAACGTGTTCAAGCGCATTTACTCGGCGTCTTGTCTTTTCTATTTCTGCGGACATAAGCTGGCACGACTTTTCGACCTCGGCAAGACGCAGCATATACGGCATTATATCCGACAGCGATTTTACCGCCGCATCAAGGTCGGACGATGTAAACGCAAAGCCGTATGAATATATATCGTTTTCATCGGCGGTTTTAAGCTTGGTATCAAAAACAGGAAGCATTACGCTCATCACATTTTTTTCGCTGACGTCAAGGCTCATCTTCTGAGACGGCATCATAAGAGCAACATCAAGAGATGAATCGCTCATAACCGAGCGCGCCAAAGCCATATGCCTGTTTGACTCCTCTATGCCCTCCTCCACCTTGCGGCGCAATTCCTTGTTTTCTCTTACAAGGTCGAGGAAACGGCGCATCAGCTCATCCTGCTTGTCTTTTAAAAGCTTATGTCCGCGCCTTGCGGTCGTAAGCTTTCTCTTCAGATTAGTGAGCTCCATTCTTGTCGGATTCACATTAAGTCTTGCCAAAAACGGTTCCTCCTTTCGAGAAGTTAATGCACCGGGTTATTTTTTGTCGTAATACTCGTCAAGCAGCTCGTCGCTGATACGTTTAAGCTCGCTTCTCGGAAGAATTCTGAGCAGCTTCCAGCCTATATCGAGCGTTTCTTCTATGGAGCGGTTTGTATTGTAGCCCTGAGACACATATTCCTTTTCAAACTCATCGGCAAATTTTGCGTAGAGCTTATCTATATCGGTGAGTGCAGCCTCGCCGAGAACCACCATAAGCTCCTTTGCGTCTTTACCTCTTGCATATGCGGAGAAGAGCTGGTTCATGGTGTTTGAGTGGTCTTTTCTCGTTTTGCCCTCGCCTATGCCCTTATCCTTAAGTCTCGAAAGCGACGGTAAAACATCGATAGGCGGCGTAATTCCGCGGCGGTAAAGGTCACGGCTCAAAATAATCTGACCCTCTGTGATATATCCCGTAAGGTCGGGAATCGGGTGGGTCTTGTCGTCCTCGGGCATGGTAAGAATGGGTATCATGGTGATACTTCCGTTTTTACCGCGCTGACGACCGGCTCTCTCGTAAATGGACGCGAGGTCGGTGTACATATATCCCGGATAACCGCGTCGGCTCGGAACCTCTTTTCTTGCTGCCGAAACCTCGCGGAGCGCGTCCGCATAGTTCGTTATATCGGTTAAAATTACAAGCACGTGCATACCCTTGTCAAATGCGAGGTATTCCGCGGCTGTAAGCGCCATTTTGGGCGTAGCTATACGCTCGATTGCAGGGTCGTTCGCAAGATTCGAGAACATAACCGTTCTGTCTATGGCACCCGTTTCCTTAAACGACTGAATAAAGAAGTCGGACTCCTCAAATGTAATACCCATAGCGGCAAAGACAACGGCGAATTTTTCATCGGCCGAGCGTACCTTCGCCTGCCTTGCTATCTGAGCGGCAAGCTGTGCGTGCGGAAGACCCGAAGCCGAAAAGATGGGAAGCTTTTGACCTCTTACAAGGGTGTTAAGTCCGTCTATCGCGGAAACGCCCGTCTGTATAAATTCCTGAGGATAAGCTCTCGCCGCCGGATTCATAGGCATACCGTTTACATTCATTCTCTTTTCGGGGATTATTTCGGGGCCGCCGTCTATGGGCCTGCCGAGTCCGTCAAATACTCTGCCGAGCATATCCTCGGAAACTCCGAGCTCCATCATTCTGCCGAGGAAGCGCACCTTGCTGTTTGAAAGGTTTATGCCGGTGGACGCCTCAAACAGCTGAACGAGAGCATCTGTTCCGTTGACCTCAAGCACACGGCACCTTCTTGTCTCGCCGCTTTCAAGCTCGATTTCGCCGAGCTCGTCATATTTGACTCCCTCAACCTCTTTTACGAGCATAAGAGGTCCTGCTACCTCCTGAACGGTTCTGTATTCCTTAGGCATCAGTCATCCTCCCCTTCTTTTACTGCCTCGGCGAGTTCCGAGGAAAGTCTTTCGTCTATCTCGGCAAATTCTTTGTCGATGTCTTCTTCTTTAACGTATTTAAATCTGCCTATCGCCTCTCTTACGGGCAACGCGGCGATTTTTTCTATATCCGCGCCCTTATTCAATGCGTCGAGCGAGCGGTCATAATACATAAGCATAAGCTTCATCATAAAGCACTGCTTTTTAAGACTTGTGTAGGTGTCGATTTCGTGGAATGCGAGCTGATGCAGGAAGTCCTCGCGAATACTCCTCGCCGCCTCCATTTTAAGTCTGTCGGAGGGTGACAGGGCGTCCATACCGACAAGCTTTACTATTTCGTCAAGCGACGCTTCGTCGGAGAGAATACCCATTATACGGGTACGCATATTCGTCCAATCCTTGTCGACATTTTCGTTGAACCATTTTCCGAGGCTGTCGGCATAGAGCGAATAAGACGTAAGCCAGTTGATAGCCGGGAAGTGACGCTTATATGCGAGCGCGGAATCAAGACCCCAGAATACCTTTACTATTCTCAGAGTTGCCTGAGATACCGGCTCCGAAATGTCGCCGCCTGGAGGCGATACGGCACCTATTACCGAAAGCGAGCCCTCTTTGTCGTCCGAGCCCAAAGTGACTATACGTCCGGCGCGCTCATAGAACTGAGCGAGTCGCGAACCTAGGTATGCGGGGTAGCCCTCTTCACCGGGCATTTCTTCAAGTCTGCCCGACATTTCGCGCAGAGCCTCTGCCCAACGTGAGGTGGAGTCCGCCATAAGTGCCACGGAATAACCCATATCTCGGTAATATTCGGCAATTGTAATGCCTGTATAAATAGAAGCTTCACGAGCCGCAACGGGCATATCCGAAGTGTTCGCTATAAGAACCGTGCGCTCCATAAGCGATTTGCCTGTGTGCGGATCTATAAGCTCGGGGAATTCGTTTAAAACGTCGGTCATCTCATTGCCGCGTTCACCGCAGCCTATATAGACAACTATATCAGCCTCTGCCCATTTTGCGAGCTGATGCTGAGTTACGGTTTTACCGCTTCCGAAAGGACCGGGTATTGCGGCAACGCCGCCCTTTGCCATCGGGAAAAGCGCGTCTATAACACGCTGACCCGTGATAAGCGGAACGTCGGGAGAAAGCTTTTTCTTGTACGGTCTGCCGCGCCTTACGGGCCACTTCTGCATAAGCTTTACGGGAACAACGGTGCCGTCGTCCTTTTCTATTTTGCCTATCGTATCTTCAACCGTGTAGTCGCCCTCCGAAAGGCTCTTCACCTTACCGGAAACGCCTATCGGCACCATTATTTTGTGGCGGACAATATCGGTCTCCTGAACAAAGCCGAGCTCATCGCCCGATGTCACGTATGCGCCGATTTCGGCGGTGACGTTAAAATGCCACTTTTTCTCTCGCGAGAGTGACGGCACCTCTACGCCTCTGGGCAAGTTGTTGCCAACCTTTTTCATTATTTCGACAAGCGGTCTTTGAATACCGTCGAATATTCCTTCGATAAGTCCCGGGCCGAGCTCAACGCTCAACGGTTCTTCCGTGGATTCAACAGGCTCGCCCGTGCCGAGACCTGAGGTGTCTTCATATACCTGAATTGACGCCTTATCGCCGTGCATCTCGATTATCTCGCCGATAAGCCTTTTGTCGCTTACCCTGACAACGTCGAACATATTTGCGTCACGCATATGCTCGGCAACTACGAGAGGTCCGGCTACTTTGAGTATTGTTCCTTTGCTCATATCTGTTCCACCCTTCAAAGGTTTGGTTGATTTTACGAGTTTAGCGGCTGCGGCTGCGCCGCATACCGTTTTTTAATTATTGTGGATTTATTTTAAGTGCGAATATGCGTTGTACGGTGCATATTTCACACCTAAATTCATTCGGAAAACATTTGCATTATCAGAATACCGTATCGGTAAACGGTGAATTTTTTTGCCACGTCACATACAAGGTGTGCGAGAGAACGAAAAATTTTCTCAAATGCGTGCTAAAACCCTAACATTGAATTTTAATTAAGGCGTTTTGGTGCGTAGATGGGGAATTTTCTTTTGCTCCGAAGCGTACTACGGTACGCGAGCGGGTGAAAAAAATTCTACGGGAATGTGCAGCAACCCTTAATTAACGATGTCGGAACCGACGGCTCGCTCTACATATCCGCTTACCTCTCTCATTCCGAGTCCCGTATTGCCGGCGACTCCGGGAATGGGGATTATGGCCGGGAGAGGGCTGTCTTTGAAGCGCTCGATTTCCGGAGAAATGAGCTCTGCGAGAGCCTCGGTTATAAAGATAACGGCGTAGCCCTCCTCGGCAAGCTTTTTGAGCTTGTGCGAAGCGCTCTGCGGATCGTCCTCGGGAAATACGGAAAGCCCGAGCGACGCAAAGCCGTAAATACTGTCGCGGTCGCCCATTGCGGCTATTTTATACATACAGTTCACGCATCCTTTCACGGACTGTTTCTTCACTCGTGCCGTTGAATTTCGCCGACAAAATTATACGCACACAACCTATTTCGGTCATTCGCGCAAAGATGTATGCGGCAATCGGACCGAGCCCGAAGGCTGTATATTTTGCTTTTTTCATATTCTCCATAACAGCATCGTCACAATATTTTTCAAAGGCAGACGGGCTGTTTTTAAGAGCCTCTGCAAAAGACTCAAGTCCAAGCGACGAAACGAAGTCATAAAGAGCGTCAGCTCCCTGCAAAGAAGCGTCAATCAAATCCGCCTTTTTTATTTCGGGTATGTCGGGAAGCGCTTCTTCAAGAAATCCGCGTTTTTTATTTGTGAGAATGGCGCGATAAGCGGTTTTTAACACCGCCGATTTTATAAATATGTCGCCGTATGCGGCAACAATATCATTATCGGCACTTTTCGCAAATCTCGACATAGCCTCAAGGCAGGCTCTGTCTGCGGCTATATCGCAGAGCTGACCGTTTTCGGTTTTGGTTATAACCTCAAGGCATTTTTCGGCGGCATCGGAAATAAAATCCGGAAGGGAGTCAAAATCACGCTCTTTGACCGCTTTTAAAAGCAACTCCTTCGGTATTACAGACGGTGAAACAAGATATTTTTCCGCGTCATCTCCCGTTTTTTCGCTCTTGAGCACCGCTTTTAAATTCTGAAAATCGTTTTTTACAATAAATATATCGAGAGCCTCGGCACTCGGTGCGATCGACTTTATCAGCGACCACGTTTTTTCGGTTTCGCCGTCAAGCATAGCGGAATAATCGCTGCCGAAGGACGTGTCGTAGCCCTTGCCGTCTAAAAGCGTGAGCGCCGTCTTGTAATCGGGAGCGTCTATAAGCGCGTCAATATCGGCACGCGAGAGAAGCGACAGCTCGTTAGCTCTTATATTTGCTACCGCATAAAGATAGTTTTTATCCATTTAAACGCTTCCCTCCTTTATATCAGTTAAAAAGTAATTTGTTAAGCTCGTCAAAAAGCTCGTCGCGCTTTTCCGAAACAAGCGACGAAAAGGTGCAGTTTACGTCAATGTCGCCGTAAACAAGCATAAATCCGCTGTCTATGTCGCACGGCTCTCCGAGAGAGACGCTGCCCTTACCGGAAAGAGCGGAATTTACGTTGCTTATGAAATTCTGCGGCAGCTTTGCGGTGTCATCTTTCGAGAAACGCATAACGCCGTCTCCCGAAATCGCATTTTTAACGGCAAGCTCCTTCAGCATTTCAAAATACTCTCTTTTCGGGAGAGCCTTTAAGACATCTACCGCCCTGCCGAGCATATCCTCTATGGCCTCGATTTTACCCTCGAGAACCGTCTGCTTCTTTTTCAGCTCGGCGGAGCTTTTGGCTGAAGCCAAAACGGAGGCAACCTCTGCGGCAGTCCTCTCTTCGCTCTGAGCTTTCATCTCGGAAGCCTTTTTTTCGGCGGCAAGGGATATCTCCTCAGCCTTTTTGTTTGCTTCATCGGAAATTTCTTTTATACGCTGTGACGAGTCCGAGCCTATTTCTGAAATAATTTTATCTAATCCCGTCATAAAGCTTCACCCTTAACCGATGTTGAGGTTCAAAATCATAAGAATCGAAATAAGAAGAGCGAGAACGGCGTATGTCTCAACCATTGCGGCAAGAACCATCGCCTTACTCTGTCCCTCGGGCTTCTTTGCAACACCCGAAGCCGCAACTCTTGCCTGAGCAATTGCCGAGAAATAACCGACTATTGCCATAGGCAGGCACGCGCCGAGAAGCATAAGTCCCTGTGAAACCGTAAGCTCGGCGGGAGAACCCGAGAGAACCTTTGTTTTAACAAGAACCATTATTGCGGTAATGAAGCCGTAAAGGCCCTGTGTACCGGGAAGAATCTGAAGAATAAGCACCTTAGTGAATTTTGACAAATCCTCCGTGAGAAGACCTGCGGCGGCCTCACCTACAAGGCCTACGCCCTTTGCCGAACCGAGTCCGCTGAGAAGTGCCGCTAACGCCGCTCCGACGATAGCCAATACCAAACCCATATTATCCATTACTGATTTCCTCCTTGAATTTGAAAGTTTTGGAATTTGCTTTAAGAGGGGTAAATTTCTTTCCGCCGCCGTTATAGAATTTCGAGAAAAATTCCACGTACTGCAAGCGGTTTGTATGAACATAAGCGCCTATGACGTTTATTCCGAAGTTTACCGCGTGTCCGAAAACGAACACCACCGCGAGAACTATTGCCTTCGCGACCTTATTGGTCGGCAAAGCACCCATCATATTGACTACGCTGCCGATTATGCCGGTAACAAGTCCGAGTGCCAAAAGCCTTGCGTATGAAAGAATATCGCTGAGATAGCCCGAAATCGTGTTGTACACGGCGTAAAGTCCGGAGCCGATTTTGCCGAAGAACGACTTTGACTCCCTGCCTGCCGTGAGGACTATTATGATTACGCCGGCTATTGCGCAATATTTGCCGACCGTTTTTATATCCGACGGAACGTCTATAATCATACCGGCGCAAAGCGGAAGCGCACCGCCGACAGCAAGGTAAACGGACAGCGTATCGCATACCGCCCAAAACCTTTGCCCGTCGCGCCACTCCATATAGCCCTTGATGCCGACGCCCACAAAAAGATGAACGACGCCGAACAAAAAGCACCACAGCATGGTGGTCATCAGCTGCTCCTGCGGGTCAAGCCACGCATACAACCGTATTTTCGGCAGTCCGATGAAATCGTACCTTACGATATTGATTATGTCTCCGAAAAAGCTTCCGAACATAATTCCCCAAAACATTGTGGAAATACCGCAGTACATATACATCATAACCGTTTTTCGCTTTTGCCCCTCAGGCTTGCATTTAAGCAAAATAAACAGCGTTGCCAAAAACATTATTAGCCCGTAGCCCGCGTCCGAAAACATCATACCGAAGAAGCAGTAATAGAAAAATGCCATAATCGCATTCGGGTCTATATCGTGCTTGCCCGGAAGAGCGTACATTTCGGTTATCTCTTCAACCGGTGCGGCAAAAATATTATTTTTAAGAAGCACCGGTTCGTTTTCGTCGTCCTCGGGAACATCGCTTATCGTTACGGCAACAGTAAACCTCTCTTCAAGGCCCTTGACCGTTTTTTCACAGTACCGCTCCGGAATGTAGCCCTCAAAATAGAAAACGTTGCGGCTGAGAGACATCTTTTTAAACGCCTCGTATTTGTCTTTCCTTATCGTGAGGAAATCAATGAGAAAGTCTATATCCTCACGGTATGACGACAGCTCTCTTATTTTTTCCTCGTCGCCGTCAATGTCCGACGAAAGCGCTTCGATATTTTTCCCGTGGCGTTCCATTGCCGCTTTGATATTCTCGTTATCGCCGCCCGACGCTCTCACAAAATTCAGACTTCGCAGATAATCGTATACTCGCCTTGAGTCCTTTTTCAAACAGATGACAACGATTATGCTCTGCGTATTTGAAGAGGAAACGACCTCGCAGTCGATAGCGGTTAAGTCCGGCAGAGCCGCGGCAAAACCGGCCTTGAGAGCCTCCTCTGTGCACTCGTCCGGGAGCGACCCTACAAACACCTCCGTGTGCCTTGTCCCCGTTGTATTCGGCGGAATATCAAGCCTTTCCCACGGAATCAGAGCCTCTCTTGCGGTCTGCTCGCGGATAATGTCGGCCTTTTTGTCGGCTATCTCCTTTTTTATGTCGATAATTTCCCGACATTTTGCCATTGCCACGTCCGTCTTTTCCGATTCCTCGTAAAAATCGGACAGCTCGACTTCTTTTCGGGGCAAAAAAGAGTCAGTAAGCTTCTTTTTTTCCGGCGAATAAAATGAAATTGTCTCTCTTGCGTTCTCTGCGGTTTGCAAAAGTCTTTCAAGCTGTGATACGCTCGAATCGGTGTCGGTGTAATACATAGACTCCGGCGCGTCGCACTTTTCAACCTGAACCGTGCCCTTTCGCTGCAGGTAATCTATAATATCCTTGCTCTCGCCGAGCATCGCCAAAAGCTCGATTTTTTTCATTTTCAATTTTGCCGTAAGCCATCACCTCACTTTGCAAAATATTATATCATTTAAGTAATGTATCCTTTACGATGCCGACAGCCTCCGAAAGCTTTTCCGCAGACTGTTTTTTCAATCCGTCCGCGTACCTTTGAGCCTCCTTTACAGCCTCGGTAACGATAACCTCTGCCGTATCTTTGGCTTTTTTGATTTCGGCGGCCTCATATACGGCACATTCCTTCTCTTTCTCCGACAGGAGCTTTTCGGCGTCGTCTTTTGCTTTCTTTATAATTTTGTCGGCCTCGGCTGCTGCGTTCTTTTCGTTCTCCGCCGCCTCGTTTTCCGTGGCCATAACCTTTTTCAGCATTTCTGCCGCCATACGCTTCACCTCATATCAGATTTTCATTTATTATATGCATTTTCATAAAAAGCAGCTTTAGAAGAAGTATACCATAAAAAAAACGTTTTGTAATTATTTTTATAAAAAATATATTATTTTTGTAAAAATATTATCAATTTTAGTTCTCTATATTATCAACATCAGCCTATTATACAGATTTTTTCAAAAAAGTGTTGAATAATGAACTTGTTTATATTATAATAACGTGTGTCTATTAAATCAATAAACAAACTATGTTTGTTTGTCTAAAATCAGCAAAGGAAAGGGCGTTTAAGCAAAATGGCAGAGAAAGCAGTTGACAGCAGAGTACGCAGAACCAAAAGGCTTTTAAAACAGGGCCTCACCGAGCTTATGGCTCAAAAAAGCATAAAAAAAATAACGGTACGGGAACTTTCGGAGCTTGTAGATATAAACCGCGGTACGTTTTATCTGCATTACAAAGACATATATGACCTTGTGGAGCAAATAGAAAACGAACTGTTCCAAGAATTTGAGTCTATTCTTATGAGTTACACCATAGACGATATTTCACGCCGTCCGAAGCAGCTTTTGACCGACGTGTGCAAATTTCTCGATGAAAACCGCGATATTTGCTCGGCTCTCCTCGGAGACAACGGCGACATAAATTTCGCTCAGAAGCTCCGCGGCTTCATACGTAAAAAATGCTTTAACGACATATCCGCGGCATATAATATAAGCGATGTAGCCGAATTTGAATTTCTCTATTCGTATTTTGAGTCAGGCTTTATAGGCGTTGCGCGCTACTGGCTTCAGCATCCGGAGACAGGCAAGAGTGCCGAGGACATAGCCGATATAATCGAGAGAATATTCGTATTCGGCGTAAAAGACTATATCAAGGGAGAAAAGCGATAAGATGACCGAGCTTTTAATAAGGCTTTTTGTGGGCAAAAACGCGTCCGCCGACGACCCGAGGACGCGCACCTCTTACGGTGTGCTCTCCGGCTTTGTCGGAATAGCGGTAAACGTGATACTGACCGCCGCAAAATTTGCGGTAGGCTCTTTGACCGGCAGTATTTCAATAACCGCAGACGCCATAAACAACCTCTCCGACGCAGGCTCGTCGGTAGTTACTCTCGTCGGCTTTAAAATGGCCAAAAAGCCCGCCGACAGGGAGCATCCTTACGGGCACGGCAGAATAGAATACATATCCGCGCTGATAGTGTCCTTCCTCGTCCTTTTGATGGGCGTTGAGCTTTTGAAAAGCTCGGTTGAAAAAATCAAGGCTCCCGACGCCGTAACTTACAGCACCGCCGCGCTGGCAGTCCTGATAATATCGATACTGTTTAAGCTGTGGCTCGCATACTTCAATTATTCCGTCGGAAAAAGGATAGACTCCACAGCCAACAAGGCCGTAGTTGCCGACAGTCTTTCGGACACAGCGGCAACGGCGGCGGCTCTTATATCGCTGATAATATCAAAGTTTTCGTCGGTTCCCGTGGATGGGTGGTTCGGCCTTGTCGTATCCGGATTTATCATCTATTCCGGCATCGGTATAATAAAGGACACCGTCTCCCCCCTGCTCGGTCAGCCGCCGAAAAAGGAATTTGTGAAGCAGATTGAGGACGAAATTCTCTCATATCCCAACATAGTCGGTGTTCACGACCTTATAATCCACGACTACGGCCCCGGCAGACAGTTTGCCTCGGCTCACGCAGAGGTTCCCTCAAGCGTTGATGTTATGAAGAGCCACGACACCATTGACCTAATCGAGCGAAATATACAGAGAAAATACAATCTGCTCATTTCAATACACCTTGACCCTATCGTGGTAAACGACGCACATATAAACCGTCTGCGTGATTTGACCGAATCCGCCGTCAAGGAAATTGACCCCGCGCTTTCAATACACGATTTCAGAGTGGTTGAGGGTCCCACACACTCAAATCTGATTTTCGATGTAATGGCACCCCCGGATTTTAGTCTTTCCGATCGTGAGCTTACTAATTCAATTCAAGAAAAACTAAGCAAAATAGACGAAAGATATTTCTGTGTCATTACTGTTGACCACTCTTTTAACTAATCTTTTATTTTTTGCCTTTTTTCCCTTGAAAATGACACAAAATATAGTAAAATATTATTATCTAATGTAATGCGGATAAATGACGATAATATTTATCCGCAAAAATTGTGTTTCACGGAGGAAAATTATGCCTGATTACACACAGGAGTTCACTACCATCCCTTACGGTCCGCTCGGTATCATCGCGCTCCCCGGCTGTGAAGAATTAGCCCAAAAAATCGACCGTTATCTCGTCAAATGGCGCGCTCAGAAGCAGTCTGAGCACAAAAACAGCCTTTCCTTTGCAGGATACGAAAGAGATACTTATATTATTGATGCCTCATTCCCGAGATTCGGCTCGGGCGAAGGCAAGGGCTCGCTTCACGAGTCCGTTCGCGGTTACGATATTTTTATTGTATGCGATATGTTCAACTACGGCGTGACCTACAATATGTACGGTCAAACAATTCCCATGAGTCCGGACGAGCATTTTGCCAACCTTAAAAGAGCGATTTCCGCAGTAGGCGGCAAAGCTCACAGAATAACCGTTATTATGCCCATGCTTTATGAGGGCAGACAGCACAAGCGTTCATCAAGAGAGTCCCTCGACTGTGCAATAGCTCTTCAGGAGCTCTGCAACAATATGGGCGTTGACAACATTATCACATTTGACGCTCACGACCCGAGAGTTCAGAACGCAATTCCGCTCAAGGGCTTTGAAAACGTTCAGCCCGCTTACCAGATGATAAAGGCTCTTGTAAACAACGTTGATGATTTGCATCTTGACAAAGAGCACATGATGGTAGTATCTCCCGATGAAGGCGGTATGTCACGCTGCATTTACTATTCTACCGTTCTCGGTCTTGACCTTGGTATGTTCTATAAGCGCCGCGACTATTCGAGAGTTGTCAACGGCAGGAACCCCATACTCCAGCACCAGTTCCTCGGTTCAAACATAGAGGGCAAGGATGTAATGGTTGTTGACGATATGATCTCCTCCGGTGAATCAATGCTTGAGGTTGCCAAAAAATTAAAAGAGCTCGGCGCAAAGCGTATTTTTATTTTCTCGGCATTCGGTCTTTTCTGCGAAGGACTCGAAAACTTTGACAAATCCTTTGCCGAGGGCAATATCACAAAGGTATTTACAACAAACCTTGTTTACCGCACACCCGAGCTTTTACAGCGTGATTGGTACTGCGAGGTTGATATGTCTAAGTATCTTTCATACATTATCGACACCCTCAACCACGATATGTCGGTAAGCAAGCTCTTGAATCCGGCTGACAGAATTTATGCTCTCCTTGAGAGAAAAGGCTTCAAAAAAGAAACCGAATAAAAATTACAAAAGCACGGTTGACTTTGGCTGAATATTCGGCCTTCGGTCAGCCGTGTTTTTTTATGCGCCGATAAGGCAAATCAAATTAGAAGCCTCATAAAAAAATGGAAAAGGGAACGGCAAAATCGCCGTTCCCTTTTCGCAGGAGAAAAAATGAGGTATTATCAATATTTAGTTAAATATCTGTTTGTTTCCCAGTTGCTTACGCTGGTACGATACTCATCCCACTCGCGAAGCTTACCCTCAACATACTTCTCATAGATGTGGTCGCCGAGCGTCTCTTTCATAAACGGATCAGCCTGGAATTCATTCATGGCGTCCTCAAGAGTACCGGGGAGATAATCTATGCCGTCTGCGGCAAGCTCTTCTGCGGACATTTCAAAGATGTTCTTTGTGGTGTTCTGCGGAGGAGTAAGGTTGTTTTTGATACCGTCAAGACCTGCTGCAAGGCAAAGAGCCATTTCAAGATAGGGGTTGCATGACGGGTCGGGAGAACGGAGCTCTATTCTGGTGCCCTTTCCGCGAGCTGCGGGAACACGGATAAGCGAGGAACGGTTTGAAGCCGACCAAGCTATATATACGGGAGCTTCATATCCCGGGACAAGTCTCTTATAAGAGTTAACAAGCGGATTTGCTATGGCGGTAATGCCCTTTACGTGCTTTAATACACCCGCAATGAAGTGAAGAGCGGTCTCGGAAAGTCCAAACTCGGAATTTTCATCATAGAAAGCGTTTTTACCGTCCTTTGTAAGCGACATATTGGTGTGCATACCTGAGCCGTTTATACCGAATACGGGCTTCGGCATAAATGTTGCATGAAGGCCGTGACGGCGCGCATAGGTCTTTACTACGTGTTTAAAGGTCATAACGTTGTCTGCGGTCTTAACAACCTCATCAAAACGGAAGTCTATCTCGTGCTGACCCTCGGCAACCTCGTGGTGTGAAGCCTCGATTTCAAAGCCCATGCTCTCGAGCGCAAGGCAGATGTCTCTTCTGCACTGCTCACCCTGATCGGCGGGGCCCATATCAAAGTAACCCGCAACATCGCCTGTTTTTGTGGTGGGATTTCCGTCCTCATCAAGCTGGAAGAGGAAGAATTCACACTCGGGGCCTACATTGAACGTATAGCCCATATCGGCAGCCTCTTTAACTACCTTTTTAAGAACGTTTCTCGGATCGCCGAGGAACGGAGTATTGCCGTCAGCGCAATAAACGTCGCAGATAAGGCGTGCAACTCTGTCCTTCCAAGGAAGTATAACAAACGAATCGTAATCGGGTCTCAAATACATATCGGACTCATTGATTCTTACGAAGCCCTCTATTGAGGAGCCATCGAACATACACTCGTTGTCAAGAGCCTTTTCAAGCTGGCTCGCGGTGATTGCAACATTTTTAAGCTGACCGAAAATATCAGTGAACTGAAGTCTTATGAATTTAACGTCTTTTTCCTTTGCGATGCGAAGTACATCTTCTTTTGTGTAACCCATTTTAAATCTCCTTTCAAATATAAAAAAAGGGCAGCGAGATCTTTTAAAAGACCTCGTTGCCTTTCATTTATGCATTCATTATATCACCGACAAGGCTTTTGTCAATGCAAAATCCGTCAAAAAACGTCTTTTTGTAGTTTTGAACAAAAGAAGATGAAAAGTCATCGTGTTTATAAGGCAAATTTGCTTCATACTCGCATTTCACCTTTAGACTGCCTCGTCGGAGGGCTAAAACAATGACAGTTGCGCCGTTTTCGGGATGTCGCCGAACGCACCGACGCTTTCGAGCATTTCTATTGTGGATTTGCCGGCACCGGCGCGGCGTGCAAAATCGTCAACCGATATAAACTTGCCCTCGCCGTCGTCTCTTGCCTCGGCAAGCGGTATGGCGGCGCTTTCGCCTATACCGGACAGTGCTCCGAACGGCATTCTTATTTTGCCGTCCTCTATGACATATCTTGTAGCCTCGGATTTATATATATCGACCGGGAGCAGCTCTATGCCCCTTGCCATCATCTCGTTTACCACCTGCAAGGCGGTATACTGCTCTTTGTCCTTGGCTGTGGCTGTTTTGTTTCTTGTTTTATCGTCGATTTCCGCCATACGCGCCATAACGGCGGCTTTACCCTTTATTGCCACCGCCGCGTCAACTCCGTCTCCGCGCACGGTCAGAAATGCCGTGTAGTATTCGAGCGGCTTGTATATCTTATACCAACCGAGCCTCAGCGCGGCAATTACATATGCCGCGGCATGAGCTTTAGGGAACATATACTTTATCTTGCGGCACGAATCCATATACCACTGCGGAACGTTATGCTCACGCATGGCTTCTTCGGCACCCTCGGGGAAGCCCTTTTTCGCGACTATACCCTTTCTCGTTTTCTCCATTATGTTAAACGCCATACTCGGGTCAAGCCCTGCGTGCATAAGGTAAATCATAATGCTGTCACGCGTTCCGATAACCGAAGAAATGGTGCATATACCATCCTTTATAAGGTCCTGAGCATTACCGTTCCAAACATCGGTTCCGTGTGAAAGACCGGAAATCTGCAAAAGGTCGGCAAAGGTCTTGGGCTGTGCCTCCAAAAGCATCTGGCAAACAAACGATGTGCCCATTTCGGGTATGGAGAGCGTGCCCGTTTTCCAGCTTATATCCTCGGGCGTCACGCCGAGCGGTTCGGGCGAGGTGCAGAGCTTTATTATTTCGGGGTCGCAAATATCTATGTCGGTTACGTTTATGCCCGTCATATCCTCAAGGTGCTTGTCGAGCGTGGGAACATCGTGGCCGAGCTCGTCAAGCTTCAATATGGTATCGTGCATCGAACGGAAGTCGAAGTGCGTCGTCTCCATATCGCTTTCGGTATCGTCGGCAGGGTACTGAACGGGGGTGAAATCGTATATATCATATTCGTTCGGCACGACTACCATTCCGCCGGGATGTTGACCCGTGGTGCGCTTAACTCCCGTACAGCCGCGCGCCAAACGATCTATCTCGGCTTTATTAGCACGGATATTTCGCTCTTCAAGATACTTTAAAACATAGCCGTAGGCGGTCTTGTCGGCAACCGAAGCTATTGTGCCCGCTTTAAATACGTGCGTTTTGCCGAAGAGCTCCTCCGTGTATCTGTGCGCCTTCCCCTGATATTCGCCGGAGAAGTTAAGGTCGATATCGGGTGCCTTGTCACCGTGGAACCCAAGGAAGGTTTCAAACGGTATTTCGTGGCCGTCTCTTATCATTTCCGCGCCGCAATGCGGACATTTTTTAGGCGGCATATCAAAGCCCGAGCCGTACTCGCCCTTTGTGTAAAATTCGGAGTAGCGACACTCTGGGCACCTGTAATGAGGCGGCAGCGGATTTACCTCTGAAATACCCGCCATAGACGCAACGAAAGACGAGCCGACGGAGCCTCGTGAGCCTACGTGGTAACCGTGATCCTCGGAATCCCATACAAGCTTTTGAGCTATTATGTAAAGTACGGCAAATCCGTTTTTGATTATGGAATCAAGCTCACGGTTAAGTCGGTTCTCGACAATTTCGGGAACCTTGCCCTCAAATTCATACCACTTTTTAGCCTTTGTCCAGCAAATGTCTCTGAGCTGTTCCTCCGCTCCGTCTATGGAGGGCTGGAACGTGCCTATCGGGAACGGGCGTACAACATCTATCATATCGGCTATCTTGTTGGGATTTTCTATGACTATTTCGTGCGCGGTTTCCTCGCCGAGATATGAAAACTCATTGAGCATTTCCTCAGTCGTTCTGAAGTACAGCGGAGCCTGCTTATCGGCGTCGGTAAAGCCCTGAGCCGCCATAAGAATAGCGCGGTATTTTGCGTCCTCGGGGTCTATGAAGTGGACGTCGCAGGTGGCAACCACGGGCTTACCGAGCTTGTCGGCAATAGCTATAACCTTGCGGTTTATATTTTCTATATCCTCAATACAGGTTATCTTGTCAAATTCCTTGTTTTTGTCCGGATTTTTCGCCGATGGGTCGGAGTGGGCGTCAATCATAAAACGGTTGTTGCCTACGGGCTGAATTTCGAGATAGTCGTAAAACGACGCTATCTCCATAATCTCCTGTTCGGGGCGTTCCTCGAGTATAGCGCGGTAAAGCTCGCCCGCCTCGCACGCCGAGCCGATTATAAGCCCCTCGCGGTGTTTCATTATTTCGCTCTTTGGCATTCTCGGCTTTTTGTAAAAATAGTCTATATTGGACTTTGAAATGAGCTTATACAGATTTTTAAGCCCTATATGATTCTTTACGAGAATTATCTGGTGATAGGAACGAAGCTCCTTATATGTTTTATCCGGCTCTTTGATGTCATCTATAAAATAATCCTCAATGCCGTAAATGATTTTGATTTTGCCGTTGGCGGCGTTGCACGCCTCGGGGTAACCCTGAACACAGCCGTGGTCGGTTATGGCTATTGCCTTGTGCCCCCACTTTATAGCGCGCTCCACAAGCTTTGAGGGAGGAGTCATACCGTCCATCTGCGACATATTTGTGTGAAGATGAAGCTCGACGCGCTTTTCGGGGTAATTGTCCTCTTTTTCTATCATCTGAACGGTGCTTATGCACTTAGGTTTTATTGTGTAATCGCCTCGGTACGTGTCATATTCGACCTCGCCGAACATAAGTATGTGCGCCCCGTTTTTCAGCTTTGACAGCAGCTCGTCGCAATGTTCAACCTTTGGCAGCATAACGGCGGAAAACGAATTTGTATTGTCGGTTATGTTAAAGGATACTATCTTTACCTTGCCTTTTTTCGTATCCTTGACCTCAATGCCGAAAACCTCGCCGTAAATCGTAACGGGCGTCGTGTCACCCTCTTCGGGCAAAGTGATTTCGTCTATTTTTATGGGCTGACTTCTGATATTACTGCCGAAAATCGGCTTTACACTCTCAAGATAATACGGTATGCCCTCTTTTACAATGTGCTCCCTTGGCGTATCGTCCTCCTTGACGGGGTCAAAGCTGCGCGATGAACCGCTCTTTACGGGTGCAGCCTTGGGAGCCATACTGTCGATTTTTTTCTGCGCCGCGGAAATGTCATCGCGTGCATCATAGTCGTCCCTCTGAACAAAAGAAAGCTCTTTTGATACTCCGAAGCGTTCACGGAGCATTTTTGAAATGAGATTTTGCGCGCCGACGTCCTCAAGAATTTGCTTACCGCCGTGCATGAGCTCTATTTTGATTTCATCTTCGGAAAAATCATATTTGCAGTCAACAAAAAATCCGTTTGCCATAGGCACGTTTTTCTTTGCCCACTCGCTTATCTCACCCGAATACCTATCCGAGAACAGCGACGAAGAAAAGACCGGCGCAATTTTAACCGCGCCGAGTCCGAGCCTGTCTCTTATTATTTCGCTTATTTTATCAAGTGTTTTCTCGGACACAAGACGCGGAAAGCGCACCTTAATGTATAGCCTTCTTTCGGCAGACTCTGCGCTCATATCAATTATTTGAGCGTCGCCGAGTACCGCGTCCATATCCGCGAAATCGTTTCTGTATTCTATAAACAGGTCATAAAAGCTTGTCATTTGCCGTCTCTTTCACAATTACATTTTTTCTATTTCTTTAAGCAGTTCCGGAACTATTTCATCCTCGCTTACTTTTTTGAGTATTTCGCCGTGCTTAAATATCATACCGCAGCCGTCACCGCCGGCTACGCCGATGTCTGCCTCCTTAGCTTCGCCCGGACCGTTTACGACGCACCCCATAACGGCAACCTTTATAGGCTTACGGCAGCCTCTTAAAGCGTTTTCAATTTTTTCGGCAAGAGAAATCAAATCGATTTTGGTTCTGCCACAGGTCGGACACGACACTATCTGAGGACAGTCCTTTTTTATGTCAACCGCCTTTAATATATCAAAGCCTGCCGAGACCTCCTCTATGGGGTCGGCAGTAAGGGAAACGCGTATTGTGTCGCCTATGCCGTCCATTAAAAGCGAGCCTATTCCGGCGGCGGATTTAATGAGCCCCATACGGCGCGTGCCTGCCTCGGTTAC
>ENA-OPXD01000024-OPXD01000024.1-human-gut-metagenome-genome-assembly--contig:-NODE-24-length-29168-cov-3.735445_pt1 | contig 29168 bp, 53 predicted proteins | sample MGYA00241518_ERZ502028 | MGnify/ENA primary metagenome ERZ502028 (study PRJEB25962, sample SAMEA2042007) | human gut metagenome | biome: human gut; feature: human-associated habitat; material: faeces... | reverse complement strand
TTTTTAAAAAGTTTGCTTATTTTTAAATATTTTTTGATATAAATGAATATTTTTTTATTTAGCAGATGTTATCCCATACCTCAATCTTATTACTATCCACTGGTTTTCCGTCTCCGAACGTGCATACGGTAATATGTGGGTTCTCGTTGGCACAAGGGAAATCGAATGGGTCTACCTTTATTGCCATAACCTTATTTGCGAGATAGCCTATATGGGTTACTTTCATCATTACCGCAGAATAACGTTCAAAACCACGGCTCTCAAGTTCCACAATCTCCTTCTTAATCTCAGGGAACTTATTCTCCTGTGAACAATGAAGAAGTGTACAATGGTCGAGGTATAATCTACCACGGGTCTCAAACAACTTGTTATAGCCGTCCATACGTTCAATCTGTCTCTCTATCTGTAATTTACAGGCTTCACTAAGGAATAAGCCATAGTAAATATAATCTTTATTTTTTCCCATTTTTGCAACGATTAATTCCTATAAGTATTTCTTGGTCTGTGATACCATCAATGAGTTTACGGGCTTCTTCACGCAATAATCCATCCCTTGTATACCATCCACCGTCATAAAAATTCCAATGAAAATAAATCTGACCGTCTACGACCGTTATCTCTGAAATTTCTCCATCAGCGACATCAAAGAGTCCCATTTGAATCCTTGTGATTAACCTTCTACCGAGAACGTCCTCTGTAGCATATATTTCCTCAGCATCGTCAGAATTATTATCCTCTGAAGAATTGTTAGTATCAGCAGAATCGGTTTTATCAGTATCTCCGTCATTGGTTTCCTGACTTTCCTTTTTGTCCTCTTCAACTGACTTATCCTCCTTAAGAGTCTCGATTTCAAAATATTCACAGAACTTATATACCATTTCGGTGAAATTCTCATCTGAATATTTATTACCACCATTGATACGTCCATATTCTACTGGTGTAAGCCAACGAGAAAAAGGTTTCTCACCGATATTCCTCTTATTATATGTTTCGTTATCATAGGTCGATGTGTAATATTCATCTTCAAGGCCCATTAAAAAGCCTACCTTGAATTGACTGGTCAGATAATTCTCTGTAGGGTTCTCCTTAATATAGACGACCATTGCGCCGTTATTATTGTCACAATAATCAATAACTCGACGGATTGACGCAAGATTATCTACATTAGCTTGTCCCAAAATATCCTTTGGAATCTCATCCGTGACGTTTATTAATTTCGGGATTAAAGGAAATGATGTATTGAAAAAATCATAACCCTCAGCCCACGTATCTTTATTATAGTCACCGATATACAATGACATTAAAGCAAGATACATAATACGACCAAAACCCCATTGGTGATGCCACACCGTTTTTCTAACCTCGCCCTTGTTATTTTCTTTGATAACAATAATCTGTGTTCTCTGTCCCATAATCGTTACTTTTATTTTTATATTATTATTTATTCTCTATTTCTAAAAGTGCTTTGTCGGCAGCAGCCTTGCTATCATACATATTACCAGTTATTTCGCAGTATTTATCCAGTTGCCAATTCTTACCTTGGAATGTCGAATGCACAGTGCCTTCTGTGTTAATAAAATAATACAACTTTGATTGTATCAAATGTTTTTCATCAACAACTACGACACTATTATCTTCAAGGATAACACGACATTTATTTTCCTCGGCATCACCGTTAATAAGACCATAACGTTTTTTACCGAGATTGATATAACATACCGCATCACCATCTTTGTATTTAGGCTCATATGGCTTAAAATATTCATCGTCACAGAAATTAATTCTTAACGGTGAACTATCCAGACCATTGTTGATAAAATCTTCCGTATCAACGATACGTCCTTTTGCTATAATTGTTTTGCCAAAAACTCTGACACTTTTGATACATTCTACTACCATAACTTTGCGATTTTATTTAAACTTGTCATTTTCTTAATTACGAGTGCAAAGATACAAAGAAATTTTCAATCTACCAAATTAATTGAGTTAATAAAGGTTAAACCTTATAATAAAAGTAGATAATAGGGTTAAGAACTGTTCATTAAAAATTAGATATGGAAATCCACGGCATTAACCATACTATCTGGCGGCAATGTAGAAAGTAATTCCTTAACCTTTGCTTCCCACTCTTCTTTTGGTTTATCACCGATAGTAATACCCCACCATCCCATTTCAGCCTTCTCATACCATTCTCCGTCTACCACGATACAGAAAGGTAAAAAATCATCAGCCAAATGAACACTATGTGTATTCTCTTCATTAGGAGTATCAAGGTCGAGTTCTGAGAATCTACAACTATTCACACGTTCACCATGTTTGGTAAGAAGAAAGCCATCCCACCGACTATAGGAATCTGATACATACCAATCCCACTTACTATATGGGTTATAAGTAGACCATTCCTCCCATACACCATCATTGCTGAGTTTGTATTGATTTTTATTCCAATCCTCACCGTTCTGTTTATATACATCTGGGAATCTTACCGCAATATCAGTCTTAGTTGCCAGATATTCATTAAAATCCTCATAATATAACTCCTTGTCATAAAGGATATGATTAACCCAGCAATCTCTAAGGTAATCTTCGCTCTGGTCATGAATCCACCCCTTAAACTCTTCGCAATATTTCTCGTAAGTGTAAAATTCATCACCTTTGGCATACTTAATGGCTTCAACCACCTTTTGTTTCAAAGTATTGGCTTCATCCTTAGTCATTGAATAACAACTTACGACATCAAACATGTCTACCACCGTTACCTCGGAGGCGACATAAGGGTCGACTTCCCTATTTACATCATATTTGCTCAACGAATCCGATAGCGTACCATCATAATCCGGAGTCGTGATTACCAATCCTATAAAATGTGACATTCTATTATATTTAAATTAATTAGTTTTATACGGCTATCTTTCGGGAGCAGGATAAATTCTCCTGCACTTTTAACTTATATTTGTTGACCAATTCATTAAACCTCTCTTCAGTAATATATGAACCACGGCAAGAGGTTCTGCAAGCAGGGTAATCATCAAATTCCCCATTGGTCGATGTAAAAGTAACATATTTAGTTATTGATTTTCTATATCCTATCGTATTGACCCACTGGTTGACACAACGTAATGCCATTCTGAATAGGAAATATTTACCGGTAACAGATTTATATACCATCATATAACTTTCCTTTGACTTATTCCTACTCACGCTTTTGGCATACTTAGGATTTACTTGGCATCCCTTGGTACTAGTTAGACGGGAAATATGCCAACCACCCTTGCAATTAATATCAAATGCCTTTTCCTTGAAATCTATTCCATGTGACTTATCACGGCAATTAAACTGATTTTGATACAGATGTATCATTTCGTGAAGAATAGTCTGTTCAATCTCTCTCTGTGAACGTATGTAGTAATCGGAAACCCTGATACGATAATATTTATTACGGCGAAGAAAATCACCCAATGCACGACGGCAATGTGAAACCTCAAAAGTAGGAGTTACCAATGCGCCATTAAAATACTCCTTATTGAACTTATCAAAGGATGATTTGATGAAATCTGTTGTTACTTCCATAATTGTTTTTGTCTTTATTGTTTTTTTTTATAATGCAAAGATACAAAGAAAAATCGGTATCACCAAACTTTTTATCTTAATAAAAGTTAATGACACCGATTAAATCAATTTATCTTATTCCTCAATTTGGACTGGAGGATTTCTAAGTTCCTCCTGAATATCATACTTCTCTCTTGTAAGGAGTTCTCTCTGCACACTATAATCACCGATAATCTTGTTGAGTTTTCCGATTAACTCCTTATTACCTAGCAATTTAGCCATTCCTAAAACTAACTTTACACGGTCTGGGTTTTCATCAATATCGAAGCTACCCATCATTCCGTAATTGAAAGATAGATGGAATTTCTTGTTGAAATCAGGATTAGCGTACCATTCATTATTATACCATGTCAATTCAAAATAGTGACCGAACTTTGATGACCCATCCTCTTCGAGAATGGATATCGTCATTTGTTTTTCTTCCATGTTCGTAATACCCCATCCTTCGCCCAACTCATTTAGAATAAGTGGACTGACCTCTTCTTTAAGGACAGATAATGAATTAACAATTGTCTTCTTGACTTCATCAAGACGGTCTTTTTTCGCCTTGTACCATTTTGCACCATCATCAGTGCCATACCATTTCTCAATTGCCTTTTCGTGCTTTACACGGGCAATTCCATGTTCAAACTGCTCAATACGAAGAATCATATCATTTGCCGTATTGGTACGGTAGAAACTTTCACTAAAACCGTCATAAGATGCCCCTGATAGCGAAGCATATTCTTTCGCTATTTCTGTTAATTGCTTAAAGACTTTCTGTTTGTTTGTTATAATTTTTAATCGTTTAATTTGTTTCTAATTACGATGCAAAGGTACAAAAATAAATCGAAATTACCAAATTTATTGAGTTAAAGTATGTTAAATTACTCCTTAATTATAGTATACTCCTTATACATCATCATAGGTTTCCCATTTGCATCAGTAACAAAAGATGGTGTAGAAAATTTCTTGTTAATACCGCATTCAGTACCATTACCAGTATACAAGGCAAGATAATACTCCATTGTGCTATTATTCCACATTACTCGCCATTGACGATTGTCATATGATGAGTTAATGATGTCGTTCTCGTAAATCTCATCGCCATTAGCGTCATAATAGCCGGTAAACTGACACAAGGTATTTTCCTTGATTGGCATTACGCATTCCATAATTGGAATGATAAAAGCGTTACCATTATTAGGGACAACAAATGCGCCGCCGTATACTGTTTCACCAGAGAGATTGATTCCCTTGAATTTAATTGTTCTATCCATAAAATTAAATATTAATTAATTTTGACTTTCTTATCATCACTTCTGATGTATTTTACTTCTCCTCATTTATCACATACCGCCGTAATACCATTTAAACTACGATATTTGTTATTAATATGTCCATAATCAATGAATTTATTTCTTGTTTCTTTTCTTGACCAATCTGATGGTTTCCCATTTATCAGTCATTTCCTCAGTTACATTATAACCTACGATATTGGCATTCGCACCTCTGATTTTCAATAAATCAGCAGAACTGATATATAAATTCTGTCTGTATTGTTTACCGTGAGCCTTGGTAGTAATTACTACGTTACTCTCCTTGGTATCGACAGATGCAATTAAATTGTAAACTTCATTGTAAGTCATAAGCTATATTATAATGAATTAATTCTATATGATTTTCTTGTATTTGAAAAATCATCAACATAATCAGCGGTCTTGTCATTGATTTTCCACTTATCTTCGATGTCCCCATCCTTAATATCGGATGAAACATTATCCTTCATCGCCTTGAACGCATCATCACTGCTCTCATACAGACCAATCGTTGCAGTATACAACTTATCATCGCTATCTATTGAAGCATAAGACAATGCCCAAAGCTGAATTTTAATTTTCATAATGTAATCTCCTATTCTTTAATTGATTAAACATTTTGTTTTCTTATTTCCAATGCAAAGATACGACAAATAAGTAAACCATTGTCTTCTTTGATAAGGATGCCCCCAATCGCACAAATCATTACCATATGCACCATTGTATATTCCAGACTGCTTGCATAGCAACAAAGTATCGTCAGTCTCTATAAGGGCATTAAAAAACTTTGAAAGTGATAAATTGCTAATCATAATTTTCCGCTTAACCGTGATATCGAGGGCTGAATGATTATTATTTTACATTAAACTCCTTAATCTCATAGATAGAAGTTTCTTCCTTATACTCTACTGGTAACCCCATCATGTATTCCGTATGCTCTGCCACATGAACATAGATAGGTGCATCCAAATAGAAATTATCTTTTGTAGGAATCATCGCCTCCTCTCCGTCAAAAGTACGGACAGACTGAGTAACTTTGGTAAACTCATCTTTTTGAGGAAGGGTGCAAAAAGCTATTTCCTTAGAACTGAAAATACCAATTATTATTTTGTTGCAAATTACAACATATACATTTTTGTCGTTCATATTCTTTACGCTTAACCGTGTTAACGAGGACTTAGAAAGTTTATTAATCGCAATAAAACTGCTCTGTTTCATAAACTGGATTCTTGAAATCCACAACGTCACCATCCTCATCAAAGATTTCTTTGTATCCATCAAAAACCTCATAATGGAAGTTATTGCTGTGACCTTCCCAGCAGTTATCATTGTCGCATACCTTATCATATCCTTTCGTATTTCCGGTACAATATTGCTTTGCTTCATCCAATGTATCAAACTCTGCTACATTGTTTATATCAACAGTATTATTGTAATATATCTGATATTTCTTCATAATTTATGGCTTAACCGTGATGCGATAGGGCTAAAAGTTCGTTGTTATATAGTTCTTTGAGGTATTCGACAAAGTACGCTTCTGCCGTCTCCTTGTCTTCGTTGAGTTACTTACAGGCTGAATCATCATAGATGACTTCTCCGTCCTTCATTAATCTCCAATATCCGCTAATAGACTGCTCTACCGAATATCTGTTCTCTGTAATAATATTTTTATTCATGATTTTAATTGATTAAACATCTTGTTTCTTAATTACGTTTGCAAAGGTACAACAATTTTCTGAGACTACCAAATTATTTAAGTTAATGAATGTTAATTGTGGGAAAATTATAAAAAACCGTATGACGAAACAACTCGCCATACGGTAAAACAATAAATAAAAAAAAATGAAAAACAACAAAAAGAACTTCTGCCTATTGTAGAATCTTAATTTTTACATTATTATAGTATACCAATTTACTATTCTTTGGATGCAATAAAATATCCACCCTGTGACGAAATCTCTTATTCATCACATCTTTCACTTCATAGATACCCATTCCCTCAATCCAAACACGTTTTGGTTTATTTTTGGGGAACATCCACAATAAATCTCGACTGACGGCACACCACTTAATTTTGCCACTCTTGAGATGCCTTAGATTAATACTACTACCATCGGCAGTTACAAGAGGTTTACTATCACATTGTGATTTAACCGGTTGGTAACAAGTCACCGTCACATGTGATGTAATATGCTTCTGTGCAAATGTTCCTGACAAAGGAAACATCATAAAAATAAGTAAGATAAAAATAAATTGATATTTATTGAATCTTTTCTTCTCCATTTACAAATTTATTATGTTTAACCAAGTAATCAACCGTTTCATAAGAAAGATGATTACCTTTGACCGTCGAGCAGATATTTCTAAGAGTAACGTCTGGTTCCTCATAAAAAATATCTCTCAATCTATTTTTGTCATCACGACCATTAATTCCAAGAAACCATAGAATTTGTCCGAATCTAAAATCCGGATACTTCTTGATTACTTCTTCCAAGATTTTGAGTATCTCTCGATTACATTCTTGCCTTTTCGTTTCACTTAGATATCCCATACTTCCGTTGAATAACCACTGACCCCGAAAACACGGAAATCCTGTTTATTATCCTCCTTAAATAAAGAGAGTAATTCATTGAGACCATCACCGCAATAATAACCTACTTTATCATCCTCAATATCATGGACGACATCATTAGATAATTTTATAACGTAAAAATAATCACCATTCGGCTCATCATTAAACTTGATATTGCATAAGGCGAAAGATGGTGTCGTATTATTGTTATCATCGCAAAACTTGAGATATTGATAGACCGCATCAACAATATTCTCATCAAACGCAGTCTTCACGACCTTTTCGATTTCGCTATCATCAAAATCATTAATGGTATAGGTATTGTCAATACCTTTTTCACCCAATTCATCGAACCATACGGTACAATTACCATTATCGTCACATTCCAACGCCATTCTGTCGAAATTACCTTCAAACTTATTGCCATCTTTACTTGACATTGTTAATGGCAATTTACCAGAGAATACCAAAGTGTTATCAGGCAATGAGCCTAATATTGTCGTGATAATTCTGATATTCATTTTTCTTGTATTATCCATGACTTTTAAAATTTAAAGAGTTTTTATTTTGATAATGCAAAGGTACAACAATTTTCTGATACTACCAAATTATTTGTGTTAAAGAAAATTAATAACCATATGCAAGGCAATACTTGTAACGTTCTTATTTTCCATTATTATCAAAGTTTAAATTAATTAATTTATCCACGGCTATCCACGCCATCCTCTACTTTAACGACCAAAGGAATATTAATGCCACGCACACCGAAACTACATTGATATTTCTTTCCATCATAAGTGAAGACACAACCGCTCATTACACCGGTATATAGACCATCACCTAATTCTGTGACTTTAGGTAAATTACTAAAACTATTGTCTTTACACTTGCCACAGTAATCGCCTTCTCCGTTATTATATTTCCAATTTGCCATATCTATTACTTTTTATTTTTATTACATAAAATTATTATTTAATTGGTGGTATTTAAACCAATTAGGAATATAACCATATTCATTACGGCGATATTCAGGAAACATTTCATCAACGTCATAATGATGGTCAAGAAATTCCTTGTCGGTATAGAAGTCATTCTGATACCAGAAATTACAATCGTTGCCGTCACTGACCTGATGATAGTGTTTTATCATATTCTTCTCCTTGTCATATGAATAGGTATCATCAAAGCAATGTATGCGATTGCCCTCTTTCAGATAAGACAAGACTTCTTCCCAGTTACGAAATCCATATTTCTCATAACGGATTCTTTCAGCATTCTTTCTTGCCTCAAGTTCTATCTGTTTCTGTGCTTCATACTGCTGATGCAACTTGGTTAATACTTCACTTTCCATAATAAAAATAAATTAATCTTTAATCTGTTTGTTATTCTTTCGCTTATTGATGATGTACCTGACGATTTTTGAGCCTACGGAAATACCATCCATTGCCAAACCCTTATAGTCACTGACATAAAGGTATACTCTTAATACAATACTATTAATGAGTAATACAAAGAATAATATAAGATATATCCACCACACGATATTAATCAGTGCAGTAAATAAATCAATTAATAATAAGGTACAGAAACAACCCCATAGAAAACCACATATAAGTGAAAACATATATATTAAAAATAAATTGATTTATTATAAATTAACTTGGTCTTTCCCTTAAAACTCCTTCAATATATTTTCATATTCCTTTTGGATTTCATTAGCCGCATCTTTATCGAAATACTTTATAAGAATTTTATAAACCATATTAAAAAGTCTTCTGTTATCATCCATTATTATTCAATGACGATACAAATAATATATTTTCTTTTTTTAATAAATCTGAAACTTCTTTATTTATCAGGTCAATTTCAAACTCCTTCTCCTTACTAATAGGTCTATTTGTCAGCAAAGAAGGCATATCTTGTATGTAATAAGGCAAAAACATTTTACAACAATCCACCATAATTTGCATAATCATGTCCACAATCACGATAGCCATCTGAATAACTATCTAAATAAATCTCTTGTATTTTATTTGCAATAGTATCAATGTCGTTTTCCCCGATATTTAATTTCTTAAGAAATGGGACTACTTCATTGTTAAATGTATTATTGGCTTTACACTTGCCACGATAATTGCCAATTCCAATATTATATTTCCCGTCTGCCATATATTCTATTTACCGTTCATAAGTTTCCAAATCTGCTTATCTACATCTTTCTTTACAGCTTCAAGATAGTTGTTGTAGGCATCAATGATATGCTGAATATCATCATTATCCAAAATAGTGAAGTTCCAATGGTCATTCAAATCTTCTACCGTATGGTCATTTCGAAGATTATAAGGATTCATGAACTTATTGAGGATATCAAACACATCATGGCGAGAAGTAACATCTAATTCTGTATTGATGGCGATTTCTGAATCATCACTATAAAGATGCTTCTTTACAAAGTAATAGGCAGGTATACTAATAATCCAGCAACCATCCAAAATACTGCTGATAGGATAACGAGACATACAAATTCGGATATCATTATCTGAATCCAACAAGTTTTTTACTGAATATCTGTCTTTATTTGTAAGCTTTACCGCTTCAATTGTATTTGCGCTAATAAACATATCTCAATAATTTAAAAAAGTTCAACTTATCTTTAATACTTACAATCTTATTATAACGTTATTGCTTATTCATAATCTTCAAATTCATCAAATTCATCGTCTAACATATTGTGTACCTCATCCATAAGCAACGTCAACTCACGGCGGGCTTTATATCCCTTATCAGTCTCAATGACATCACACCAATCGGCATCCACGTCATAACACTTTTTGGTTACAGTCGACATCACACGAATCATATTGGCTATTTTCGTTTTCTTTACCGAATAGCCGAGACTATCGTCAAATACTTCAGTGTTGACTTTCTTCTCGAATGGAGCAATAATACATACCAGTACGGTTTCCTCCTCACCATCGTCACAAGAATATCTACCTGGGATGAGATATGCAGTCTCAACAGTCTCAACATTGGTATTATAATGACAATTACTGCGAAGGAATATCTTGTCACCTACCTTGATGTTGCTCACATTCACGTTCAAATTTGCATTCGTTGTCTCCATATTCAAATATATTTTTCATTCGTCTTTGTTTTACGACTGCAAAGGTAAGAAAATAAATCGGAATAACCAAATATTCTAAGTTAAAGAAAGTTAAATCAATTATTTAATTGAAAAATAAGTCTCTTCATCAACATAACCGTCTAATGCTTCCCATTCTTTAACGATAGTCATTCAAATGATTGAAGCAGTAATAACCGCCACTTGCCAAATATTGATATTCTTTGCCACAATAAAGGCAACGTCTAATCTGTATATCCATATTAAAATTAATTTATTTTTATTCCTTTTTTATCCTGTGGTTGATGAAAGTAAGTGGTTAACATCCAGTCCAAATCCAATTGTACGTAATAAGGAACACCCAGTTTATCACATATCACCTTCTTAAACTGATGGTATTGTTCATAACAAAAGGCTTCCGTAGCAGACATCTTATTCCCATTTATCTCCACTCTCGGTAAACAATCATCACCCAATTCATTAAGACGGGTATAACCTCTTTCATCTTCCAAGAACAAAACCACTGCCATTCCACACGTTACGTTGCCGTCACGATAATCTATCAGCATTCTTATTTCATCCTCTGTAATACCTTTGTCTAAAAACTCCTGAAACATATACTTTAAAAATATTATTAAATTAAATCAATCGGAAGTATCTCGTTAGCCTTGATTAGGACTTTCTCACAAGTGATTACATAATAACCATTCATAACCATCAACGAACGGACATCACTCTCACTCGAACCATTCACGAGATATGTACCAATATTTGTCCTCACATGATATAATACGACATCACCCTGCATAACGTTTATAGATAAACTAAAAATGAATTGATATTTAATACCCACACTAAAACATTGAAACGAAACTACATATCACGCCACTCATCGTGAGGGTCAAAATACTTATTCATCATAAAATCAACGAACTCTGCCTCCTACAATGAACTGAATATAATCACACCCTTCGGAATTACAGAACCATTCAATTTGAGATATTCAGTGCCAAAAGAACCACCATTACGGTCAATGATATACTTACCTCTCGTCCAGTTATCAGAATTGACTTTCCTTACGAAAAAACTGCGGAGAATATTTACGTGATATAACAAGACACAATTCGAAGGCATAGTATCAAAATGCTTGGAAATACTCTCGTAATCATCACCAGTAAAATACTCCCAATCGGAAATTATATCCTTAACCGTCGCATTGTAAACATTCTCGATGCTATCAATACGACTCAGTACAATATCGCCCTTGCTGAAATCAGATTCCTTGAGATTAATTTCATAACCATCAGGAATCTCAACGGACGTACAAAGCCTATCTCCTTGTTATTTTCCATATATCTATATAACAATACTGCGTTAAATTAATATTTAATCGTCTGTAAATCAATAACTTATATTAAGAAATGCTTATGAAAACTTAACTATAAAAAGTTGGTCAAGTCGCTGATTTTCAGTAACTTTGCAAATCACGACAAACGCAAAATTATATGAATACAGGACTTGACCAATATATGGATATCTTTAAAGATGCAGTTGAAGATTCGGCTGCAAAGTTAACAAAAAGTTTCGAGAAAATACTCATCGAGGTGATAATTTTGTTCATGGTAATACCAAGAAAGATAAATTTCACCCAAATGGGGAGGTATGGCTCGCATGTTGAGCAAACCTATCGCAACGCATTCGGCTTAAAAAAGTCGAAAAGCATTGACTGGCTCAAACTTAATGTCTCACTTGCCAAGCGCTTCTTTGGTAAACAGGGAAGATGGGCTATTGCCATTGATCCCAGCTACATCAGCAAAGCTGGCAAGAAGACTCCACATATCGGTCGTTTTTGGTCGGGATGTGCACAGTCTGTTAAACATGGTCTCGAAATCATGGGTATTGGCCTCATTGATATTGATGCCAAAGACTGCATGATGTTAAAAGCACACCAGTCGCTAAGTAATAAAGAACTGAGTCTTAGAAACAAGACTATGGTAGATTTCTATATCGGCGTCATTAAGCGTTACCGCAAGGAACTTCTCAAACTCTCAACCCTCATAGTTGCAGATGCTTACTTCTCTACAAGTACATTTGTTAATGGGATAAAGAAAGAAGGGTTCTCTTTGATAAGCCGCTTTCGTGACAATGCTTGTCTCTTTTATGTCTATGCTGGTCCACGTACTGGAAAACGTGGTCGCCCCAAGACCAAGGATGGCAAGATTGATATGAAGAATCTTGACCTCACTCGAATGGAGAAGATGGAGATGAAAGATATAGAAGGAACAGCTTATACTTTGATAGCCTATTCCAAGGCACTCAGGTGTAAAGTTAGACTTGTCATCTGGCAGATGCCGAATGGCAAGAAGAAACTATTCTTCTCTACAGACACCTCACTTTCGGGTGAAGAGGTACTTCTTTATTATAGAACCAGGTTCCAGATTGAATTTTGCTTTCGTGACGCCAAAGGCTATACTGGTCTTATGGACTGCCAGGCTCGCGATAAGTGGAAACTCGATTTTGCTTTCAATGCTTCGTTCACATCACTAAATGTTGCCAAGGTAACTATGAAGGAGATGGGAATGGAATATTCCATGTCTTCATTCAAGTCACTGATGACCAACATTTATCTGGTAAAACGAATTTTTAAAGCAAGCGGGTACACCCCGAACCGAACTTTAATTAGCAAGATTTTCAAAGATCTCTCGTGCTTACAGCGTATAGCTGCTTAGCACATTATTGAATTATTAACGAACTATTGATATAATATTAAAAATAAATTAATCTATTATCTTTCAGGCTACAAAGGTACGATGAAAATTCCAAATTACCAAATTATATACGTTAAAGAAAACTAAAAAGTATATACATACTCATTTGAGTACAATACGGTAAGATAATATAATCTGAAAGAAAGAAATATAAAAACCAGATAATATTAAAATATAATTTTAAATTAAAAAATAAACTAGAATATTATAAAATATATAATATAAAATAATACTAGTATACTGGAATATATTATTTATTTTTTAATTATTTTATAATACTGGGAAATAAATTTTAAAAAGAAAAATAAACTGAATTATTAACCTATTTTAATGAATATTAAGATGAAAAAACTATATAATTACACATAGTTTTCCATCGCCCAACCGATAATAAAAGCTAAATCACTTAGAATTAAGGAGTTACGTAAATTGAATGGTAATTATCTGTAAAATAATCGGAAAATGTTAATAAAAATAGATTAATTATAAGTTTCCATTCCTTAAGAATGATGAGGAACGAGAAAAGTGAATTAAAAAGTATAAAAAATGAGATTGTAGGTAGTATGAAATTGGAGAGAAAAAACTGTGTCTTGTCTATCTCCTTGACAATTTTTAAAAATTTTAAATTAACTTTAACTACTGTTAATTTATTATAAAATATTAATTTACTTTTATTTTTCATCTACTGGTGCATTTATTATCCGGTAATACTTTCATCCGGATATTTTTACTTACTATTATATTCCGGTTGATTTATATTTCTTTCATTATAAATCATTTTATTTTTATGTATACGAAAAAGGTATGAGATAATTTTGATTTATTTTATCCTATACCTATAATGATTGTCTTACTTTTATATTGTGTCATATATAATAACCCATAGATACATACATACTCATTTGAGTACATAACATCATTTACGTGTTATCTATTTTGTCTATCCCCATATTGCGTATATGAATTGACCGCTACGGACGATTTCTTGTGCTTTATCCCATCCGAAGTCACGTTTCATTCCCTTTACAGAGCCTGTTTTATGGATTGAGGTGTATGATTTATCTTTGAGATAATCTTTAATTTCTTTTACTGGTATATATTTCTGCATAGTTGTATTATTATATTATAGATTAATTAAATTACATTTGAATCCTTTGGCAGTGATTTCCTGATAGTCTTCTTCGGTGAATATATCATCGGATTTATTGAGATTGAAATTGAAATTAATTCTACCATATGGGTACGCTTGCTTGAATGAGTGCATTATATCCATTGCGATATCATTAGTATCGGCGAATAGTATATTAATTTCCATGGTCAGGTAATCAAACGTGAAAGATGCGATTTCATCATTTGTCTTTACGTTTCTGATAGTAACGTCCATGTAATCACTTGTACCGCTTTGTATATTTACCTGCATTGTATTGTAATATACGAAAGTGGTATTATCGGGTGTATTATTACTTGTTATTTTCTTAATAAGTCTATTAAGATATGGATAACGTTTGAATAGTAATTTATTCATATATGTGATATTATATTATTTTTCTATTTAGTTACTCGTTTGAGTACATATATTATTAGTAATATTATTATCTATCTATTAGAATTTGAAATAGTTTTTTTTCATAGTATCTATTTCCGTCATAGATAGTTATGTTATTTTTCTTCTGTTTGAATTTTCCCGTGTTATTAATACGGATATAGTTTATTCCGTCATATGTGCATAAATTGCTTAATATATCATTAATTTGCTGATTATTATAACATTTAATGGCATAATGTTTTCTACCACGTTCAGTGACCATTTTAGTACTGAACGTGATATATTTCGGGTAATTTATTGTCGTTGTTGTATCTGAATTTTTCATTTCTTTCGATTGTATTGGATTGAATTATATTACTTTTAATTCCGTGATACCTCTTGGATTTAGTGTCGGTATATCGGGAGTGTCTTTATTATCCTTGATGAATTGATAGGCATTATCCCATGCGAAGTAACTTAGCTTCTTGGCTTCGGTTGTTCTTCCGTCCATTGGTATGGTATAGATACGTGAGCCTTGAGCGATGAACTGCATTCCGTCTATTGCGGTTACTCTACCTTTTGGCATTAGTGTTTCCTTGATGAATTTCAGGTCTTTCTCCTTGAAGAATCTGTTTGAATCCTTGATTGATGGAGCGAGAGAAGAGAAATTATCATTGATATCGTACTTAGTCTTAGTGATATAGACTTTTCCGTTTGGTGCAGTGAGTATAACTTTATTCATAATAATGATAATCTGATTTTTATTTTGTATTATATATTGTTGTTATCAAAGGTAGTATAGGCAAACAGATAGTTAAATATCTTTGTTTTTGCCCATTCTACCTTTTGTATTATTGTTTTATTTATGCTCCGAACAGATTGCCGATATACATATTGAAAATTTTATGGTATGTATCGGTATTGTTTGCAAATAGGAACAGGTGTGTAATTGCCCATTCGGTATTGTCAATAAGTTGTGTCTTGAGTTGTTTCATTGACGTAAATACCTTTGGGCTTTCATAGTTTTGACCGTATAGGAAGTATGGTGTACCATTATTATTGTACTGGTTGATATAGAGTGAAGAAATATCCCTTACCTGTATATTTTTGTCGTTTTGCAACAAATATATTACATCATCCTTATTATTGATATTGAAAATGTAATCTACTCCGTCGTGAGTGTCCTCTTGCCACATGTTGTAAGCCTCAATCATTGTGTCTATAATATCGTCAACATCCAACACACTGCCGCTATTGTCTTTCAAATCCTCAACGATTGCGTTTGAGACCAACTTAATGAGTTTAAGGGTTGTTTCCTTGATTTCTGTGTTAATATTTGCCATTGCCATAACTTTTAATTGTTTTTTAAATTAATTATTTTATTATTATGTTTTATATGTCTCTGTTTGGATATTGAATATATCTTCTCATTGACGTTTGCAAAGGTACAACATTTTTCTGATATTACCAAATTATTTGTGTTAAACGATGTTAAGAGAATTATTTTATTCATAGTAAGGATAGATTTATTTTTATTTTTAAATATTAATATTATTTAACTAAAATAATATGCTCGGGTTGGAGACAATACTTTATGGCTTTACCCATACCTTTAAATAATCTATTTCATTATTTACACTGCAAAGGTACGAATTTATTTTAAGACTACCAAATTTATTAAGTTAATGAAAGTTAATTGAAATGTTAAATAAAAAAGATGGTAACTATACTCACGTACAATTACCATCAAGAATCATCTTATGACTAACAATTCATTTCCTTATGATGATGCAAAGATACTACATTAATTCCTAATTACCAAATTTATTCATTTAAAAAACGTTAATAAGTGAATGATTTATTCTTGTTGTAAACATATTTCAATACATTAGTTTTATATCCCTTTGTTCCGTTTTAGAACATCATTTTAAAATTTCTCTATAGCGATTTTCCTGAATTATCCTATTTTTGTTCCCAAATAGAACATTTCAGATAGTATAGGATTTATATTAATATGTAAAAATATTTCTTAATTTGACAATTTATTATTATGAATAGGGAAAGAAAAAATGGGATAGATAAGATATAACTTTATTATTTCGTTACACTTACATATCCCATTGTATGCTTTATTTAGCGTTTATTACGCTGCGTGTGGCTCTTCCACGTTGTCGGTAGTATCATTGCCCACCTCGGTTGTTTCAGTGACTTGTGGAGCGTTATTCGGAGTATTTTCCGTTGTTGTAGTTGGTTCTACCTCATTGTCGTTAACATCCTCTTTCGGTTTAATATCGAATGGGATATTAAGGTTTTTGCAGAGTTGTCCGTAATCACCTCTTTTGACTGCGATTTTGCCTAACACCTGTGACTTATTAAGGTCATTGGTGAAAGTGTCCATATCGGTGCTTACTTTCTCGTAATAGCGCATCATCAGACGTATAGTCACATCAGAAAGTTTTTTGGACTTAATGCCGTTATAAGCGTTGTAAGCCTGTCCGTAGAGTGCAACCTGTTCAACCTCTTCGGGTTTAAACTTCTTGTAGCCCTTATTGAATTCACTCATCTTGTATGCCCCTTTGGCGATACCTACTGAGAGAATGAAATAGAACGGAATATCAGGGTGTTTGTCCTTGAAATCCACTATCTGCTCACATATTGCTTTATGGAGCATAGCGTTGACCTTTTCTTGGTATCTCTTCGCACCTTCCTTGTATTGTGCAAGATTGTATTTACCGGCGAGTTTATTCTTGGCGGTATTACGGATAGCGGTCTCGATTGCAGAAACCTTCTTTACCTTTGTCTCATTCTCATTGTTGTTAATGTTACTTGTTGTAGCAGCCATAATCGTATTGTCTTTTAAAAATTAATTAATCTTATTAATATTGTTATTACATACTTTAGATGAATTGATTAATTCATTAATTGTATGTTTGATAAAGTCTGTTTCCGTTGCGGTCAAGCAAATATCCGTCCTTATCACTATATTGATATGATTTCATATCCTCTATTTCTGCATATATTACCTTTGCATAGTGCAGGTAATCATATCGGTGGAATGAATCAGGTGTTACTTCGTGTTCAAAATCCATATCTGCCACCTTGCATTTGCAGAATAGCTTATCACCTTTGATGAAAAACGTTCTTGGTATTGTTTCATCATCACCCTTATTGCAAGTAACCTCCTTAATATCAGGATTGTCCTTGAATAAGTCTATAATTGCAGTGAGAAGGTCTTCTATGAACTTATCACTTTTAATATCAGTCATTTTCATATCTTTTAATTGATTTATTGTTTCTTATTTTATCTTGGGACTATCCCTTGATTTCTGTTGCAAAGGTACAAAGAAATATCGGGATAGCCAAATTTATTGAGTTAATAAAGGTTAATCAATATGTTAAAAATTGATTATTTTCTTTATTTGTTCCTCCGCAGTGTCAAGTGTGAAATTAATTGTTCCTTGTCCGCAAAGCGGGGTACGTTGAGTGGCATAATATTCTCCGATTTCGTTCTTTGAGAATACGATTGATGAATGATACTCATTATTCTCCTTATAACGTACCACAAGGCAATTATATGGCTCTGTATTACTATTTTCCATATTGAGTTTGCCTTTCTCCCATTTCACTGTATACATGTCCTTATCAACGTGTTTCTGTGCGTATGAAAGTAATGTTTCCATCAATTCACTTATTTCAGGTGATTTCTTTGCGTCTTCTTTCATCTGCTTGAGACGATTGATTAACTTTTCACACTCATCAAGGATAAGTGAAAGTGTCTCCTCGTTTACCTGACGGCAGTTCTTTGGCAGTACACGATAATTGCCACTTGTAGTAGTAACCTCGTTATAATAGCCGTCATATGAAGATATGTCAAAATATGCGTTATTGATTTTCTGTATATCAAAATTGCATAATTTACCATCGCTAAACCACATTGATGATACCTTATAAGACGGACGTATATAACCCTTTTTTCTCAATATCTCAGTAAGACCATTACGGAATTCGGTATATTTGTCCTCATCGCAAATGAATCCGTGTATACCCACACCCTCTTCCATTTCCAAGAGGATAGCGGCTTGTCTCTTAATGATTTCGTCTGAATAAATGTTATTGTTACTCATATTGTCTATTACTTTTAATTGATTAATATTTTAATTTATCTATCTCTGTTTTGTCGTTCTTTCTGATTGACGATGCAAAGGTACAACAAATAATCGGGATAACCAAAGGATTTACATTCTTTAACTCGGGTTTAACATTGATAAACATTCCGGTTATATTTTAAATTAATTCATTTAAAGTTATATAATTTTAACAAAAAATTATTAATCCCGATGGAGATTATACTTTATGATGTCACTCATACCTCTTATATAAGATTTACAAGGCAAAATAAAAATTGATTACCCTTATATCTTATTTCTGATGCAAAGGTAATCAATTTATCTGATACTACCAAATTATTTAAGTTAATGAAAGTTAAGAGTTAGAATTTTCTTTCATAAATTCCTTTCTTGACATTTCAAACACTATAGTGCCTGCATTTGCGATAGAGACGATTTTTCCCTCTCCTATTGCTTTCATTATCTGTTTATGGAACATAGGTCTACGCATGAACACTTCGCCTTTCTTACCTTTCAATCCGTCTTGGTCAGTGTCCTCGGTAAACATGTTAATAAAGCCGGTACCTTGCCATGAAACAAATTTAAACGAACTATTGGAGTTGGTCATACCCCTACTATCATTATGTGATGCGTCAACGTAAAAGACAATATCATCCACTTCCACTTCTTTCTTATCCTCACCTATTGTCAGTGTAGGATAATTCTCGCAAAAATATTTAATACACTTGCTGATACCGCCGATTACTTGACATTCCAAACGGGTTGACGCTCTGATAACTTCTACCTTTGGTTTATCCTGATGTTTCTTATTGCCATAGAAATTCATACCGAAAGTGTAGCAGAAAAGCAACGTACCTTTTTTAAATCCATTCTTATCTTTTTTAAGATAAAGTCCCAAATTCTTATTTGCTGAACGATACCCATAAAAACAATTAGTATTTAAGAAAGGTCTCAATTCACTATTAGGGATTTCCCTTACTTCACAATCTCTTGCAAAAAAACGATAATGTATCTTGCCACAAGCTGTTCTAATAGTATTTTTGATAACTTCCCATTGTCTGTGAAAACCCGTGATAACCTTTCCCTCATATTCATAAGGAGTGTTGACCTGCGCCATTTCAAAGTCAAATACCCAAATGGTTCTTATTCCATTATCATGATTATTGTGGGATATATTGATAAAATAATCATGTGGTATACCCTTGCAATTCTCACCTAAACGTTTGGAATTATCCATCTTATGAAAATAAGAATCAACGTATCTTACTTGGGTTGTCTTATCATTCAAATGAAACAATCCGAATACTTCAGTGTCTTCAAGATAAGGAATATCCTCTTCATTCAGGAAACTCCTTATCTTGTTTACGTTTTCAATATCCTGTCCTGTCGGTGGATATTTAATTATCTCTATTTCTGTCATATATTAATTTTAGAAATGAATTGATTTTTATTACTCCTTACTTTCCCATACGAGTGTAAGGTCATCGGTACTGAACTTTTTCTTAAATACGTCCAACACGTTTTCTACCTTTGAGCCGTCGAATACCTTAACAATATCGTAATTGGTATTCTTATTTTTCAACTCGGCATTATATCTGCCGATAGGTGTGGTGAAACTATCAAAGACAAGCTGAAATGGTTTGTCATTGAAACTCGCAACAACACCGCACTTGCCATTTCTTAATTGGATAACTTGATTATTACTTAATTCCATATTCTTATTATTTAAATTAATCTATTATTATTTATTTCCTATTTACGTTTGCAAAGGTACAACTTTTTAATGAGATTACCAAATTAATTAAATTAATAAATGTTAATCAAAAGTTAATAAATGAAAAAGGAGTATACCCTTATTTTACTTTGTGGGCATACTCCTTGCATATATTTAAATCAAGAAGAAAATGGATTTTACCATATTGTTTTATATGTGTATTTTTCCGTTGACACTGGTATTACCTTTCTATTCCAACAATTAAAGACATCATCATGCCCATAGATATGGGCGATATTATCCTTATCATCATAATTGAGATTAAAGCGATGATTCATACCGAAAAGGGATAATGTTCCGTCTTTTTCGATTTCCCGTCCCTTTGCCATACGTGAAGTGATTTCGGTAATTTTGATTTTATAATCGGTTGACGAATAACGTCTATCCTTTGCCTTGACTTCGATTACATCACCGATTCTTAAAGGTTGTTTCATATTTTATATCAGATTAAATGAATTGATTTTTGTTATATCATTTAGATTAATATGTTACGCCATAGTTTTCATTATTATCATACTTTCCAATAAGGCAGCCGCCATTATTGTAATAATATGTTATTCCGTCTTTTTCCTTAGTGTAATCACCTTGCTCCTTACGTTCATTCATATAATCGTTGAATTCACTGAATGAAACGTTAGCCTGTCCTCGGTCATTGAAATCCTTTGCCGTCATAACGAAATCTTTTATCCTTTCTTAATACGGAGTAATGTATTTCGGTTAGCCTTAATTCGGCTATTACTCTTTAATGGTTCAAAGAAACGTCTGAAATAGTCAAACGTTGTCAAATTGGTGTAATTGTCACCGAACTTAATACTTCTGAGGTGCATTTTGGTATACTCACTCACACCCTTTGAAAGTTGAGTATCATTTACCATACTATTAAACACTTCCAATTGTTCATCAGTCAATACGACTGAGACCATTTGATTATAATGAGTGCCGTTATTGTCAAAGTAGCTATTATAGCTTACCTTTACACTCTTTGGTTTTACTGAAACGAATAATGCCATATTATTATAACTTTTAATTTGATGATGCAAAGATACAAATAAAAATTGATTTATCCAAATTTTAAGTGTTAATTCTTTGTTAAAGAATCTTAATACGATTAATTTATTTATCGTAATTTACAATTTGATACTGAAGTCTCCTGCAAAAATCACAATTTGAAAGTCTTGCAGGAGATAATTTGAATTAATTGTAATTGAAATCTCCTGATAAAACTACAATCACATTTTAAGTTTTCTTTGATATTATTTAAACTTTTTAACTAAAAAGTATTGAATGTGAAGGAAAATATACTTTATGGCTTTACCCATACCTCTTATTTTTATTATAAGGTTCATTCCTTATTTCTATTGCAAAGGTACGAATAAAATTCCATATTACCAAATATATTGAGTTAATAAAAGTTAAACGAAATGTTAAAAATAGATTAACTCAATCTTCATTATTGATTTCCTTCAGTTTTTCTTCCTCTGTCAAATTGAGAAAGTAACCGATATAATCTGCATCTTCATAGGCTTTAATATATTCGATATAAGCCGTTATTTTCTGTTTATCCTTATAATTTATCATAGAATGAAATTAAACGTCTTAGAAACGATTTATTCTTTTAATTTCATAAGGTAACATATAATTTGGGTTAATGTGGATTTTACTTCATTATATGTTACCTTACGTTTATTTATAACTCTACTTGTCTTACACTGAAAATATCACTCTCACCTTTATAATATTTAAGATAATGGAATGATGAACGCATTAACGTCTTAGTTATATCCTCGAATTTGAATGCCTTATCATATGAATCTACCAGTACAGGCTCTCCATCTTTGCCTTTGCCAACGTATTTGTGGATTTTCTCATGATATCTGTTACCATTAGGCCAAAGATAGCAGTGCAAACATTTCACGCCGTTAGATTTCTTGCGAAACGCTTTTCTGAAAGTATTCATCATTTCACTTAAATCCGTTGCATCACTCTCCTTCTGAAAACCGATAAAGAGTGTTTTACCTTTATTCTCGTCAGCGTTGACAAAATCTATCAATTCATCCTCGGTCTTAGGAACAAATTTCTGAGGAGTAAAATCATATCTTTTATCATACCAATAGACGGCAATAGATAAATTCACTGCTTGAGTGAAAGATATGGCATTCTGAATACACTTTTTTGAAAGGTTGATGAGTTTTCTCGGGGTTATATTTCCGTTGCCACTGATACGATTATCTGAAAGATATTCATTAGTATCAATAATATGCTTTGTCTCCTCCATTAACTCATCAGGAGTGAAAAATACCTTGCCTTTCCTGTCTGATATATTATTCCACGAACGGGCACGACTACCATCATAGCGACGGACGTTATTGTCACCCGAAAGTACCATAGGGATATATTTATTACCCTTTGATAACTTAACACTCATCACATCATAATAAATTGTATAACTCATAACTCTTAATTTACTTTTAATTGATTAAACTTCTTATTCTTTATTTCTGATGCAAAGGTACAGAAATAAATTGAATTAACCAAATATTTTAAGTTAATTGATGTTAAAACATATATGAATAGTAAAAAAAGTGCATCCCATTCTCACGAACAGGATACACTAAAATATATATAATTAATGTATTTAGTAAAAAATTATGAGAGTGTACTATTTTTTATGAGTCTACTATTTAAGTCTACTTAATACAAGAACGGCAATCGGATAGAATAAGTTAAGATAGACATCGGAAAATGTATCTTATTTCTCAATTCATCAATTTTCGCATTTATCTTCTTAACCTCTGCCATATACTCGTCAAAATGGTCAATACAATCCTGATACTTGGCAATCTTTGACTTGAAAATCTCAATCGTCTTATCAATACCCTGAATAAAATACTCCTTCACCAATCTGCCGTCCTTATTGATATAGAAATCCTTATTATTTGTTTCAAGTATACTAAAGCTATCCTCATCAATATACGACCATGAGCCACTATCATTCTTGAAACATCTATCGGTAAGATATAATGATACAACCTTTTCATTTATCCCAGCGATTTTATCATAGCCTTTTTCTTCAAGCGAGAAGATAATAATATTGCCGTCTGAAATTTCATTCAATTTCGTAATAAAACGCTTATTGATAACCTTGCCGTCAAACTTGTCGGCGATTACCTTAATTGCCTCCAACGATTTTATTGCGTCATTGAAGACTTTTACTTGATGTGTCCATTTTGGAACCATTAATCTTTGAGTTTCCATATCTAATAACTTTTAATTAATATTTTCTTTTCTGAATGCAAATTTCAATTCCATTCGGTTCAATTAAATTTCTGTTTGCAAAGGTAGGGAATTTTTTCATCCCTACCAAATTTTTCACGTTAAAGAAACTTAATCGAGTGTTTTTTCCTCGTTTTTAGTTTCTACCTTGGTGAAATCTGCAAGTGACATACCTTCTTCACCTTGGAGAACATAAGTCTCACTTATTGAATCTTTGTACATCGCCTTTGCCTTCTTTGCGTTACGAAGAGCACCCTGCTTACTCTTATAAATTTCAATTCCATTATTCCATACGTTCCAATAAAATTTCTTTCCTTTATGCCAATAGTAAGTAATACCATCGGCACGTCCTTCACCTGCAACGACATAAATCGTTTTCTTATTATCTTTATTCTGCTTTGTCATAATGCTTATTACTTTTAATTGATTAATATTTCTATCTTTATTTTGATACTGCAAAGGTATAACAATTTTCTGAAACTACCAAATGTTTTTCCCACTTTAACATTTAATTAACTTTTGTAAAATTCTATCTAAAAATCAATCTATTTTTAATAGTAATTAACAGATTTTTATTATACGTGAAGGAGATAATACTTTATGGTTTCATCCATACCTTTGAAATATCTCTTTCTTTATTTCTATTGCAAAGGTACGAAAATTCCGGTGAAATACCAAATTATTTAAGTTAATGAGTGTTAATAGAGTGTTAATAAATAAAAAGGAGTATATCTCTATCCTTTATTTGTTTGGATTTTGATATACTCCTTACGTTTATCTGATTTTATTCGTCAATATGATAATAATGTACGCTAATACTTTTGGTAGCCTTGTCTATTATCGTTTCTTGGATAAGTGGATTGTCCTCACTATATTCAGTGTTTACCCTTTCCAACATATCTTCCCAAACTTCACCGAAACCTGCCGTACCTCCGTCTGATACACATTTCAAGCCGAAATTATTACCATTCAGTGAATAAGTCAATAACCATCCGTAGCCGTAATTATCAAAGAATAACATTCGATATGTTCTTGAATCATTAGGGGATTTAATTTCAACATACTCACCACCAGTAATATAATCGAAATCGGTAAGCAAATCCTTATCATCAAAGGAGGCGGGAATTAATCTTCCCTTTTCCTCCTCACTGAGTTCTTTGTTACATTTCACTTCCATACGTCAAACAATTAATTACTTTGTACCCATATACTCACTTTGAACCAAATAACCATCATAGCACATTACTGCCTTGTTATAATGCACCTTTGAAGTATTAAACTTCGATTTAGCGGTATTAATACACGTATCAAGGTGCTCCTCGTCTGTAACGAGTTTTTCAGTGCTATCTCCGTTAGGGAGAATCGCATAAACAAAATAAAACTGATTTTCCATATTGCTATTAAATATTAATTGATTTTTACTTGCTGAGGCTTTTCAGTCTCTCATTATCCTCATAGTCAAGGAATTTACTTATATCCTCAGTCACGTTGAAGAGACTTCTCAAATCCCAAATATCGTAACTTATTGTGCCACGGGCAACTTTATTGCCATATGGGTCTGTATCGTAATCAGTATACTCTTTATGGTATACTCTCTTTGCACCCTTTAATGTAGGCAAGAAACGTCTCAGATAACGTTCATTTACATTATTGGTGGATAATACGATTACTGGGTAATTAGGGTCACATATCTTCAAGCCACGAACCCATTCACCATTAATACAGATAGTATCGGTATTGTATTTCTTGTCGTTGAATAGCCAAGCATAATTGCCTTGCCATTTACCACCATTGATAATCTGTAAGTCATTTATCGTTGCCATAACTTCTAATTGATTTTAATTGATTAAACTTCTTATTTTCTTATTTCTGATGCAAAGGTACAAAGAAAATCCCAGATTACCAAAGGATTTACATTCTTTAACTTGTATTTAACTTCCATTAAGAATTAAAATATGGATATTAAAAAACCCTCATCCTTACTCAGCATAGGGCGATGACTGAATAATGGACAAGGGTGATCGCATTTATGGATAATGCCTTCAAAATATGAATTCTTACAATCTTATTAAAATTCCTCGGTTACTACACCGCAAAGTTTATATTCTTTTTCTACCTTACGATAAAGTACGAATAAAACTTTACCCGCCTTAGCAAAATTGCTCCTGCTTAGGATAAGTGAAACGAACTGCAATCCCTCTTCATTGGTATACAACGGAAACTTAGGGAAACGTGCAGCGTATTTCTTGCCCTTTGGCAATACCGAATACTTCTTGTATTCCTCACCTATGATAAGGCTACCCTTAACTGGCTTTGCCATATAACCAAGTGCCTTCCAACTGATTACGTGCGAATCCTCATCCAACTTTCCAAAGTAAGGAGTGAGGTCGATACGATTATTATCAATAATAATTGAATTAACGATATTTCTCTTTTCCATATTATATAACTTTAATTGATTAATATTACTTTGTTTCTTATTTACAAGTGCAAAGGTACAAAAATAAATTGATACTACCAAATTTTTAATGTTAAAATTCATTAAAATTAATGTTAATTCCTTTTATAATAAAATTATATAAAATTAACAAAAATGCTAAAGCCGTGTTGTCTACTATACTCCAAAGTTTCACCCTTGCCCTTGTAATCTGTTCCTTTCTAATTACAATGCAAAGATACGAAAAATCTGGTAAACTACCAAAATTATTGAGTTAATGAAAGTTAAGAGAATGTTAATAAATAAAAAAGGAAGTGATGTTATTTTGCAAACATTCACTCCCTTTCACCGAAAGTATAATAGCAATACGTAAAAATTTTTCTTTAATACTTTGTAAAAATTTTTCTTTAATACTTTGTAAAAATTATGGTAAGATTGAAGAGTGGCCGATGGGGGATTCCAACCCCCAACCTGAAATTTAGGAAATTTCTGCTCTATGCCTTTAAGCTAATCGGCCTTTGTTACTATCGTTTAACCGAGCAACTTATCAATCTTGTCTGCCAATTCATTTAGCGAAACAAAATTATTTGTGCCGCCTGTATAGTCGCTATCACTTTTAGCAGTACGACAATAGATAAAACTACTCCACGTGTTATTGCCGAAATCAATATGGGTGCGATTTACGCTATTGCCATAGTGTACATATACATATCTGTCACCACGTTTGAAGAACATTGAACCATCGTAATGACCCTTGAGAGTTTTAACCACTTCAGCATTGATATTAGCTGCAATATCCTTTGCCATTCTGTTGAAAGCATTCTGAAAGTTATTGTACTCTCGTGATACTACATAGAAGTCGTCTGCAAGTGTCTTGCCGTTGTACTTCTTATACAAATTCTCTACTGACTTAATATTCATCATAATTCTAATTACTTTTAATTGATTAAACTTCTTGTTTCTTAATTACGTTTGCAAAGGTACAACAATTTTCTGAGACTACCAAACTTTTTGTGTTAATTGATGTTAAAACTCCAATAATTCTTCATTATCAATAGATTTTTCTACCCTTTGATAGTACGTTTTCAAGGCATGTTCCTCATTTGCGCAAGACCACGCCCATAAACCGAAACAGGTTGATTTAGGATATGATACTACCATTCTACTTGTATCTTCCTCAAGTTTACCTGTCTTATCATTCATCCTTACACCATACGTCAATTTCCTCTTGAATACTTCGAAATGATGTGGCGATGAAGGTTAGGTTTCCACTTCGTAAATATATCCTTTTTCGGTCGCAAGTGTCTGATGGAATTTAAATCCCTTTACTTCACCTACGCCGACGAAATCTTTTTGTAATTCTCTTAATTCTGCCATTGTATTTTTTTTTGATTTATATGATGGTATTGCTGTTTTATCCGTTTTCTCCACTCAGGTGGATAAATTATACCTCCTGAGGGAGAAATGCCTTAATTTAACGATACCAGAACGCAAATATCGAATTCTTTGATACGTTATCAATTCAACCAGTCTGAAATGTGACGTTCAATATCACTCTTGCGAAATTGATGTGTTGCGTTGATGATTTTACCTCTGACCGATGCCTGATATTGTGGAATTGTGTGGATTTTGATATACTCCTCACATACGAAAACATTCCCGTCGAAGAAAGTCTTATCCCAACGATAAAATTCAAGCGTGGTATGGAAATAATATCCGTAATCCGTTGTGATGGTAATATCCACCTGATATTCGGTATCGTATGGATAATTGCGCAAGGCTGCTTTAATACACTCAAGAATATACTCGGTGTTGTTCCTTGTCTCATCTGATTTGAATTTTGCTATTGTCATGTCCGTCTTAACTTTTAATTGATTAAACTTGTCTTGCCAGTCCTTGAAGAATATGCCTCCTCGGATTGATGGTGCAAAGATACAGAATATCCCTGAGACTACCAAATGTTTCGTGTTAAATCTCATTGAAAGATTCTTAAGATTATATAATTTTAACATTCGGCTCCAATTGAAGAAATTTGCCTACATGCTGAAATACGTCCATAGTATGCTCTACAAGCCACTATCTCTGCTCGGGTGGACAATTATACCATTGAGAGGTCGATCGTCGCTCGTACATCAACAGGAATGGCTCTGGAACGAATCCTGAGAACTATTAGGATACTGAAAGACTGGAATATTGCATGCGATGAATAAGTTTGTCCTCCTGAGATTGCATAGTTTAAATTAATTCATTTTTCATGCTGAGGCTCCTTGTCATGTTCGTGGAATGAAGAGATTATGTTTGTCCATGTTGAATTGAAATTTTTTATTTTGGTCCAAAGGTCCGTTTAGATTAATCTATTTTTAGTTTGAAGAATTTCAAGGACCGAGGACCAACATGAAGAATGAATTGATTTTTAATCTTATCTCAAGTTTATCTTCTATTGAGAATTTTGTGGTCCAAGGACCATGTTTTTTAATTTTTAATCTACTTTTAAGTTTTCTTTCCACTTAGAAAGAAAACAGATTTGAATATTATGCCTAACGGCAAATTTAAACTCTCACTTACGTGTATACGTGTACGTGCGCACGCACGCATCTGGTATACTAGATATTTTATAATATTATTATTTATTTTTTAATTTATATTTATTTTTTAATATTCTAG
>ENA-OPXD01000019-OPXD01000019.1-human-gut-metagenome-genome-assembly--contig:-NODE-19-length-32130-cov-2.055588_pt1 | contig 32130 bp, 25 predicted proteins | sample MGYA00241518_ERZ502028 | MGnify/ENA primary metagenome ERZ502028 (study PRJEB25962, sample SAMEA2042007) | human gut metagenome | biome: human gut; feature: human-associated habitat; material: faeces... | reverse complement strand
AACGGAATTAGAGACTATACTCAAGAACAGATAAATTCGAATGGTGACCTCCTGCACACGCTTTTTGATATCCTCGTCCTCAACAGGGAACACAAGCTCAACTCGTCTGTCGAGGTTTCTCGGCATCCAGTCGGCACTTCCCATATAATAAAGCGGATTTGAATTGTTTTCAAATATGAATATTCGGCTATGCTCCAAAAGCTGACCGACAATTGAAATTACTCTGATGTTTTCGCTGAATCCATGAACCCCCGGAACAAGACAGCAGATACCTCTTACTATGAGGTCAATTTTTACGCCTGCGTTTGATGCATCGTACAAAAGACTGATGATTTCAGGATCAACAAGCGAGTTCACCTTTGCGGTAATTTTGGCAGGAAGTCCGAGCTTTGCGTTCTCGGTTTCCTGAATAATCATAGCCTCAAAGAACGGACGCATTCCGTGAGGTGCAACGATAAATTTGTTGTATTCAGGCGGAGTTGAGTAACCTGTCAATACATTAAAGAGTGATGATGCGTCAACACCGTATTCTTCACGGCAGGTAAACATACCGATATCGGTATAGAATCTCGCCGTGCTGTCGTTATAGTTACCCGTACCCATATGCAAATATCTTCTGATTCCGTCCTTGTCTTTTCTTACTACAAGACAGATTTTGCAGTGGGTTTTAAGTCCTGTAAGACCGTAAATTACATGACAGCCCGCCTTTTCAAGCTTTGTTGCCCACTGAATGTTGTTTTCCTCGTCAAATCTCGCCTTGAGTTCAACAAGAACAGTTACCTGCTTACCGTTTTCAGCCGCCTTGATAAGAGCCGCAACAATCGGTGAATTTCCGCTGACACGGTACAAGGTTTGCTTGATGGCAAGAACATTCGTATCGGTTGCCGCCTTTTTGACAAAATCAACCACAACATCAAAGCTTTCATAAGGATGATGCACAAGTCTGTCCTTTTCACGGATAGCCTCAAAAATATCGTCATAACCGCAGAATTCCGCAGGCGGATTTACGGGAACGATAGGTTCAAAGCACATATCCTCACAGCCCTTGATGTGAGCAAATTTTGAAAGGAATGTAAGGTCAAGAGGACCTCTCTGAAAGTAGATTTCACGCTCCGTAACATCGAGAGCGTCCACAAGAAATTCACGAATTTCTCGGTTGCATTTCTTGCCGAATTCAAGACGAACAGGTTCTCCTCTCTTACGCTTTCTGATTGACTTTTTAATTTCAGCCATAAGATCCTCGGTATCCTCGTCAATGTCAAGGTCGGAATCTCGGGTGATTCTGAAAGGATCGTACTGCTTAATGTTGTAAAGCTCAAAAAGCTCGCCGAGGTGCATTGCGATTATTTTTTCAAGCAGAATAAACGCTCTGCCCTCGTGAGTCGGAAGCTCAAGAAATCTCGGAAGAATTGACGGAACCTGAACCAATGCGAAAAATTCTTCATTCTCGGCATTTGTAAGGCGAACCGCAATGTTAAGGCTTTTGTTTGCAAGCATCGGAAACGGACGGCTTGTATCAACAGCCATAGGCGTCAATACGGGAAAAACTACTTTTTCAAAGTATTCCTCAACAAACGCTTTCTGGTCGCCGTCAAGCTCGTCAGCCTCTTTGAACACAATGCCTGCCGAACGAAGTGACGGAATTATTGAACGGTTGTAACAGCTGTACTGCTTTTTGGCAAACTCGTGAATTTTTTCAACAAGTCCGTCCATAACCTCTGTAGGAGTCATGCCCGATGCGTCACGGCTTGTTCTGCCGTGATGAATCTGGTCAAGCACACCTGCAACACGAACCATAAAAAATTCGTCAAGGTTCGACGCCGTAATTGAAAGGAAGTTGCATCTTTCCATAATTGGGTTGGTCTTTTTGAACGCCTCTTCAAGCACTCTTGCATTAAAGTCAACCCAGCTTAATTCTCTGTTAGTATAAGGCATCTTTTGCCATTTTGACATAAGCTTTGCTTTTTCGGATGTTTTTTTATTGTTGTTTTTTGAATTTGACATATAATTCACCACCATAAAAATTGATATATAACCCAATTTAATATATCTGATTAAGTATAAAATACAAAACGGATTATTTCAAGCGAATTGCACTAAATTTTACCTTTGACAACGCATTCTTTACATATATTTTACAATAGCACAAATAAAATTGATTTGCAATAGATTTGACAAAATTCGCAAAGATAAAACCAAAATTTTCTTTTTGCAAAATATTCAAAAAATTTCAAAAAATATTGTTTTAATCTCTGTATTATGTTATACTTGCGTTGATTGTTTTATTTACAGATTTTAAAAAATTCTAAAGGAAAATGAGAGGTAATTATCATGAGTAAAAAAAGGGGAAGCTTTTCCGGCGGACTCGGATTTGTATTTGCCGCTGCGGGAAGTGCAGTAGGCTTGGGAAATCTCTGGAGATTTCCGTATTATGCAGCTAAGTACGGCGGCGGAACATTTATCTTTATCTACATAATCCTTGCGCTTACATTCGGCTTTTCACTTTTGACTGCCGAAATCGCAATCGGCAGAAAAACAAAGCTAAGTCCGATTCTCGCCTACAAAAAGCTATGCAGCAAATTTTCGTTTTTAGGCTACCTTGCAACGCTTGTTCCTACAATCATTATTCCGTACTACTGCGTTATCGGCGGTTGGGTTACAAAATATATGTGCGTTTATGCACAGGGACTTGTTGCCCCTGCGGCACAGGACAACTTTTTCTCGGACTTTATTTCCGACCCGTTGTCACCCATTGTGTTTTTCTTAATATTTATGCTGTTGAGTGCAGTAGTAATTATGCTCGGAGTAAACAAGGGCATTGAGCGACTGAGCAAATTTTTGATGCCTGTTCTGCTTGTTCTGACAGTCGGAATTTCAATCTACACACTCACGCTCCCAAACGCAATGGAGGGTGTTTCGTACTACCTCATTCCCGATTTCAGCAAACTGTCAATTTGGACATTTGCGGCGGCACTCGGTCAGCTGTTCTTCTCAATGAGCATTGCAATGGGAATTATGGTAACCTACGGTTCATACACAAAAGATGAGGTAAACCTCACAAAGTCGGTTAACCAAATTGAGATTTTCGACACAGCCGTTGCACTTCTCGCAGGTCTTATGGTAGTTCCTGCGGTTTATGTATTCAGCGGTGAAGAAGGTCTTGGCGCAAGCGGTCCCGGACTTATGTTCATCACACTTCCAAAGGTATTCAACGAAATGCCTGCCGGCGTAATCATCGGATTTTTGTTCTTTATTCTTGTATTCTTTGCAGCTATCACAAGCTCAATCTCCGTAATGGAAGCAATTGTTTCTTCGCTTATGGACAAGTTCAAGCTTACACGAATCAAGTCCTGTCTTATCGTTATCGGCATCTGCCTTATTATGGGTATTCCGTCGTCACTCGGCAACGGTATATGGTCAAATGTTAAGATTCTCGGAATGGACTTCCTTACATTCTTTGACTTCTTGAGCAACAGCATTATTATGCCGATTGTCGCACTTTGTACTTGTATTCTCATCGGCTGGGTTATCAAGCCAAAGACTATTGCAGACGAAGTCACAAGGAACGGCGAGCGTTTCAGCAGAAGAGCTTTGTTTGATGTTATGATTAAATATATAGCTCCAATCTGCCTTGTGTTCATCTTAATTTCCTACACACTTGCGCAGTTCGGCATTATTTCACTTTAACCTGACTCTTTAACACGATTAATTATGAATTCAAACAGTAATATCACCGAATGAATCATAAGTAATTGTCTTTAAATTAAGCATACAACAATTAACTATTATCCGTTTATCCCATGAACTCTTGAAATTATATGCAATAATTGGTATAATTACAGTTACAGCTCATTTGCTGAATTTTAGGGAGGACAAATACTATGTGTCAGAAAAAACCATTTTACATTACAACGCCTATTTATTATCCGTCAGGCAATCCCCACATCGGTCATTGCTACACCACCGTTGCGTGCGACTCTATCGCCCGTTACAGACGAATGCAGGGATATGATGTTATGTTCCTTACGGGTACGGATGAACACGGTCTTAAAATTGAACAGAAGGCTGCCGAAAAGGGTGTTACTCCCAAAGAGTATGTTGACGAAATTGTAAAAACCTTTAAGGGCTTATGGAAATTTATGAACATAAGCTATGACAGATATATCCGCACAACAGACGATTACCACATTGAAACAGTTCAGAAGATTTTCAAGGAGCTGTATGACAAGGGCTACATCTACAAGGGCGAATACAAGGGCAAATACTGCACCCCCTGCGAAAGCTTCTGGACAGAAAGCCAGCTTATTGACGGCAAATGTCCCGAATGCGGACGAGAGGTTACAGAGGCAAAGGAGGAGGCATACTTCTTTAAGATGTCATCTTTTGCCGACAGGATTGAAAAGCTCCTCACGGAAACAGATTATTTACAGCCAAAGACAAGAGCTGTTGAGCTTGTAAACAACTTTATCAAGCCGGGACTCGAAGACCTTTGCGTATCGAGAACAACCTTCAAATGGGGCATTCCGGTTACATTTGACGAAAAGCATATTGTTTATGTTTGGATTGACGCACTTTCAAACTATATCTCCGCTCTCGGCTACAAGAATGAAAAATTTGACGAATTTGACAAATACTGGCCTGCCGATGTTCATATGGTAGCAAAGGACATCATGCGTTTTCACGCTATCATCTGGCCTGCAATGCTTATGGCTCTTGACCTTCCGCTTCCAAAGCATCTTGCCGTTCACGGCTGGATTACTTTCAACGGACAGAAGATGTCAAAGTCACTCGGCAATGTTGTTGATCCGTTTGTACTCGGCGAGCGTTACGGCGCTGACGCAATCCGTTACCACATTATGCGTGAAATGGCTCTCGGTGCAGACAGCTCATTCTCAAACGAAATTATGATTAACCGTATCAATTCCGACCTTGCAAACGGTCTTGGCAACCTTGTTTCAAGAACAGTTGCAATGGTTCAGAAATATTTCGGCGGCACTCTTCCCACAGAGCGTGAGAGCGGCGAATTTGACGATGACCTTATCGAAACCGCAACATCGCTCCGTGCAAAGGTTGACGATTTCATGGACAAGACTCAGCTCCAGAACGCACTTGCCGAAATCTTCAAGCTTGTTTCCCGTGCAAATAAATACATTGACGAAACCGCTCCGTGGGTTATTGCCAAGGACGAAACAAAGAAAGCAAGACTCGCAACGGTTCTCTACAACCTTCTTGAGGCAATCCGTATTGCCTGCACCCTTCTCTCGGCATTTATGCCAACAACAATGCCAAAGGCTCTTGAGCAGATCGGTGCTTGTGAAAAATGTGCCGGCTACGAAAACTGCGACAAGTTCGGTGTTCTTCCTGCTGATGTCACGGTTCACAAGGGAGATGCACTCTTCCCACGAATTGATGTTGAAAAGGAAATTGAAGAACTCAACAGCATTATCAAGAACAACGAGGGTGAAAGTGAAGAAACAAAGGCACTCCGTGAAGAGCTTGAGGGTGTTGCACAGATTGGCATTGATGACTTTGCCAAGGTTGACCTCCGTGTGTGCAAGGTTAAGACCTGCGAACCCGTTAAAAAGAGCAAAAAGCTTTTACAGTTCACAATTTTTGACGGTGTAAAGGACAGAACCGTTGTCAGCGGTATTGCAAACTACTACAAGCCCGAGGAGCTTATCGGCAAGAAGATTATTCTTGTTCAGAACCTCAAGCCTGCAAAGCTTTGCGGTGTTGAAAGCTGCGGTATGATTCTTTCTGCAGTTCACGGCGATGATTTAAAGGTTGTTTTTGTTGACAATATGCCTGTCGGCTCAAAAATCTGTTGATTTATGTTCGTGTAGACAGTTTGATAAATTAAAAGCTATCTATGCCCGAGCGAAAGTTTTTTAAAATTGAAAGTTGAAAATGGAAAATTGAAAATTGCGGTCGGGTAGACAGTTTGCAATATAAAAACATATTATGCCCGAGCGTAGCATAGTTCGTGTGCGTTGCACACGATTGCACGCAATGCGTGCAAAATTGAATACACATATGTTATATCAAAACATATGTGTATGAACATATAAATTCATCAATGTGGGCGGTCAATGACCGCCCATACTTTTAGGGAGATACACCGATGTCACTTTACAACAACATTTTCGATGCACACGCACATTATGACGACAAATGGTTTGACGATGACCGTTTTGAACTTTTGGAAAACATTCACACAAAGGGTGTGTGCGGAATTGTCAACAATGCGGTTGACCTTGAAACGGCAAAAACCTGCATTGAATATGCCGAAAAATATGATTTTATGTATGCCGCAGTCGGATTTCATCCAGAAAATCTCGAAAATATTCCGGACAATTATCTTGAACAGCTTGCACAGCTTTCAAAACATAAAAAGGTTGTCGCAATCGGCGAAACAGGGCTTGATTATCATTGGGACATTCCGAAAGACTTGCAAAAGCGTGTTTTTGAGGAACAGATCAGGCTTTCTCTTGACCTTGAAATGCCGCTTATAGTTCACGATCGTGAGGCTCACGGTGATGTGTACGATCTTCTGAGAAAATACAAACCAAATGCGCTGGTTCATTGCTTTTCGGGCAGTGTTGAGCTTATGCGTGAAGCGGTTCGCATGGGAATGTACATCAGCCTCGGCGGTGTTGTTACATTCAAAAATGCCCGTCACAGCCTTGAGGTTGCCTCGGAAATTCCGCTTGACAGGCTTCTGCTTGAAACCGATGCTCCGTATATGGCGCCCGTGCCGTTCCGTGGCAAGCGTTGCGACAGCTCTATGATTGTCTATGCCGCTGAAAAAATCGCATCTCTGCGTAATATAAGCATTTCCGAACTTCTGCAAATCACCTGCGACAACGCAAAACGATTTTACAATATTGATGATTAATTCATAAAAAAACACGGTCGGAATCCCCGTTTGGAAATCCGACCGTGTTTTTTTTTCATTATTTTAGTAGTGGCGAACACGGTTCGCCACTACTAACAGACAACAACTTTCATATAAAAAACGGTCGGGAAGACAGTGTTTTGCATTTGCAAACTATCTTCTCGACCGTAATTTTACATTTTCAATTTTCAACTTTCAATTTCATCAGTCTTCACTTGCGTGTCTGCGCATACTCTTGTGCAGAAAGAAAAGTCCGATCGAAACTATAAAAAAGATTGCAGAACAGATTGCAAGGGCGATAAGAATATTGTTCATACTCTGAACAAAAAGGTTGTAGAACGCCCTTGAATCAATGTTAATCTTGCTCATGTAGCCTGTTGAAAGCAACACCGCCGGAATTATGCCAACCGTAAGGAATGCCGCAGATGTTGAATAACAGATATACCTTACCGCTCTGTGCTTCCAACTATTTGTAAAGATGATGATTACGCATAGAATTGCGACAAGGACTGCAAGACCGCCGATAATCAACGGCATCATATTTTTCAATGCAATGAGATAAACAGAAAGTGTGGCAAAAAGCGGTATTCTGAGCGCCGCCGCATAAATGTTAGCAGCCTGATTGATGAGATATTCTCTGCTCCCATCGTTTGCAACCTTGAGATTATTCTTACTTATGTAGCTGTCAAGCTCGCTGTTGAATTTCTGCTTAAACGCTGTTGTGTCAATCTTAGCCTCCTCGCCTGCATAAAAGCTGTTGAGATAGGCCTGTGTATTATCGTGAATTGTCACTTCATCAACAACATTTTCAAAAAACTTTTCATCAAGTCCCGACGCATAACCGAGGTTAACAAGGCTTTCTTTGATTTCGTCACGCTTGTCAACAAAATAGTTGCTCGTATTCATATTATCCATAATATACGATGGGTTGAGGATTGTTGACTGAAGAACTATTGCAAACGAAATCAAAAACAGTACAAACGAGAGAACGAACGAAATTATTCCGTAAATAATATGTCTTACTTTATGTCTTACTTTAGAATTCATCAGTTCGCCTCCTTATCAATCGGAGTACCCGACACTAACTTTGCATACACAAAATATCTCTGTGTTGTAAGACCGAGTGCATCAAACGGATAGCAGGTGTACATTATGAGATTTTCATAATCCGCCGAAAGGTCATATGCGGTTCTGTCAGTCGCTTTTTTGACAGCCGTGTCGGTGATTTCATAGATGTAATTACCGTAGCTTGTCTTGATTTCAACCTTCTGACCGACTTCTGCGTTTTTAAGACCGTTGAAATAAGTGTTGTTATGACCTGCAACAAGGATTGTTCCGCCGTAACCGGGGACAAAACTTCCGGCATAAATGCCAACACCGTTTCTGAGTGCAACATCATTGTCACCGAAAAAAAGATTTGCGTCAACATTGCAGTCATTGATTATAAGCTCACCGAACAGATTTCCGTAGTTAGGGTACTGAACGGAGTCGTTTTTAACATAAGTTTTTTCCTGACCGTTTGAATCCTTTTTTGTAACGGTAGGAACGGTTGAGTTTTCTGACACGGGCACAAAAATATTATCGTACTCTGTTGAATAATCCTTTTCATTATCTGAGAAGAACATACCTACTGCCGAAATCACAGGTGAAAAGGACGGAACAAAAGCAAGATACAGCACAAGATATGTTATCAAACAAAAGATAATGGGAAGAATTATAAAACTCTTCCCATTCTTTGATTTATGACCGTGTCTGATTTTTTTATCAGACATTAGAATCAAGCTCTTTCTTTTTTAGATTTTGCAAGGTAGAAAGCACCGCCTGCTACCATTACAAATGCAACAGCAGAAACAGCGATAATGCCGCTGAAGTCAGCCTCTGCGCCTGTTGTCTTGATAACACTGTTATCCTGAACACTGCCTGCCTTTGTAAGTGTAGGAACAACTGAGAATGCAACCTTGCCGTCTTTACCGTAAATTGTAAGCTTCTTTGAAGATGTGTCATATGACATTGTCATATCAAGCACACCGACAACTTCCTTACCGTAAGAAAGAAGTGTCTGCTTCTGAGCAAATGTGAGATCTGCAATATTAGATGCACCTGAGTTCTCAAGGAAGCTCTCGCCCTTCTTGAGAATAGCAACGATCTGAGATGACTCATCTGCTGTCATATCGATTGTGTTAAAGTAGTTTTCAGCCTGGTTTACAAACTCGCTCGGAATAACCATCTCCGAACCGTTCATCTTAACAGATGTCTTGAGTTCGTTGAGGACAGCCTGTTCGCTGTCATTGATTCCTGCTGCAAAAGCAGTAAAAGCAGTTGCTGCAACAAGGATGAACGCTACTAACATTGCTGATAACTTTTTCATAGTTCATACCACCTTGTATTTTATTTTGTTTTCATCAGCAAGAAGCTTCACGGATTCATTGGCATAATACGCATCTGCAAGCCGAAAACTGCAGGGAGCACAATGGAAAACTTCACCATTTAACTTCTTTGTACAGTATTATACACCACATTTCGCATTTTGTAAAGCATTTTATTATAAAAATTTGTTATATTCGGAAAAATTACAATCCTTTTGTCAAATCAGGCATTTTCATTGTGCATTATGCCGTTTTAAATCAATTTTGCGCTGCATTGTTTTCTCTGATCTTGTATTTTAATCCATTTGTACACTTGCCTTTTGCATAAAAACACGCCTGCCGATTTATAAATTCCTTCTTTTGCAAATATTCGTGTACAGACCTTATCCGCTTACCCTACACCTTTTTTCTGTAATTGTTTTCTTATTATGACATATTGTGACATACTAATATATAAGTAGAAAATTTTTCGGTTGTTCCCCATGTTTTTGTTTATTTTTTTGCAAATTTAACATAAACTTTATTTCAGCTCGTTATTTATGTACTTATCGGCTAACTGCAACAAAATAATCATATATTTTATGTATGTTTTGTACACATGAAAAATCAGAGTAATTGCATATTTTGCAAAAAAGACATATTTTTCCTTTATTAAACCTTTGTTCATATTGATTTTTTTACTGATTTGAAATATAATAGGAGTGTCATGTTTAAAATCATTTTGTGCTTTTGTGCCGTTTTTCGCCTACAGCACTTTCGTGTCGACTGTGGCATTATCTTGCCATATGCGTACAAAAGCCGAGAAGAGGAGTAATTTAATGGAGATAACATTCAAGGACATAACGAGAATTATCAAGAAAAATATTGTGTTTATTGCGGTGCTGTCGCTTTTATGTGCGGCTGCGTCATATTTTGTAACAACATTTTTTGTTCCGAAAACATATACTTCAACCGTAAAGCTTTATGTTGAAACCAACTACAAAAGCCAGTCGGCTTATGACGATTATCAGAGTATCAACTACGCAAAGAATCTTGTTCTCACCTATATCGAGTTGCTCGATTCAAATTCTTTCTACAATTCCGTTTCAAAGGAACTCAACGAAAAATACACAGCGTCACAGCTTAAATCAATGATTAAGTTTGAAAGCATTGAAGATACCGAGGTTTTTAAGGCGCTTGTAAATTCGGGCAGTCCGTCCAAATCAAAAAACATAGGCAACGCAATTGCAAAAATTGCACCAAAGACAATTGCCAATGTAAAGGACAATGCAAAGCTTAAAATTGTTGACAAGGCTACAACACCGAAAGCTCCTACATCCCCGAATGTTTCGAGAAATGTTATGATAGCTTTCGCCGCAGGTCTTATTATTTCACTCATCATTTCATTCGTCCGTGACATCCTTGATGTTAAAATCAAGTACAATGATGAAATGACAACCGTTCTTGACCTTCCGTTGCTTGCCGCTATTCCCGACTTTGAATATTTTTCAAATCAGAAGGTAGCCGAAAAGAAGTACGGTGACTACGAATCGGGTTATTAATTGTTAAAGGAGTGAAACTGCAATGAAAAAGACTAAAATCGACCGTTCAATCGACACCGAGGCACTTGGCTTTCAGGTTCGTGAATCATACAAAACAGCAAGAACAAACATCGCATACTCAATTTTCAAAAAGGGTTGTAAAAAGGTAGCCTTTACTTCTTCAACAAAAGGTGAGGGTAAAACCGTAACTTCAATCAATGTTGCATCTGCTCTTGCTCAACAGGTTGGCACAAAGGTTATCGTTGTTGAATGTGACCTTCGCCGTCCGAGAGTTAACACAGCTTTAAAAATCACACCTACTCCCGGTCTTACAAACTACCTCAACGAGGAATGTTCACTTGAGGACATTGTAAAGGATACAAAAATCGAGAATCTCAAGGCAATTACATACGGCGCTATTCCGCCAAACCCGTCAGAGCTTCTTGCGAGTGAATCCATGTTTGATCTTATCAAAACTCTTGAAAAAAATTACGACTACATTATTTTCGATACACCGCCAATCGGCGTTGTTATTGACGCCCTGCCTATTATGAAGGCGTCTGACGGTGTTGTTATTGTTGCAAGAAATAACTCAACAACATATCCTGAGCTTTCAAGAACAGTTGAAGTTATCAAAAGAACCAATGCAAAAATTCTCGGTGTTATTCTTAACCGTGTAAAGCCTCACGAAACCCGTAAGGGCAAGAGCTATTACTCAAGATACGGCGGATATTACAAGACATCAACAAATGACTGATGCCAAACCGCCTTTGCAAACATAAACTAACAGGCTCGTCCTGCCCACGGAGGGAAAATAGAATCCGTAAAAAGCATAAACAAAAGTGCGTCATCAAGCGGACATACAACTGAACAAAAGCCTGTTTATGATTTTTTAAACTTGACGAGCTGCCTCAGCTTTTCAATATTTTAAAAGGCGACATCTCTATTGTAGGACTAAGACCCGTTATGGAGGTTGAAACTGAAATTTACGGCAACTACCGTGACATGCTTTTGAGCGTAAAGCCGGGACTTACGGGTTTCCGGGCGGCAAACGGCAGAAGCTGTACCTCATATGCACGCAGAAGAGCAATGGAGATTTGCTATATCAAAAACCGCTCTGTCTGCTTTGACCTGAAAATTATTCTCAAAACTATCACCTCTGTTTTCAAGGGTGAGGGTGCTGTTTAAGGAGGCAGAGTTTTGAAAGCAGTTATACTCGCAGGAGGATACGGAACAAGAATTTCCGAGGAATCCCAGTTCAAACCGAAACCAATGATTGAAATCGGCGGAATGCCTATTTTGTGGCACATTATGAAGCTGTACACCCACTACGGCGTGAATGAGTTCATCATATGTGCAGGTTACAAACAGCATGTAATCAAGGAATGGTTTGCCGACTATTTTCTTCATACATCAGACATCACCTTTGATTTTACTCAGGATGATAAGATTATCGTCCATAACAAAAGAGCCGAAAAATGGAAGGTTACTGTTGTTGACACAGGTCTTGACACGATGACAGGTGGCAGGCTTAAAAGGATTAGCAATTTTATCGGAGACGAACCGTTTTTTATGACCTATGGCGACGGTGTTTCCGATGTTGACATAAACGCTCTGCTCAATTTCCACAAAAAGCACGGCAAGCTTGCAACTATGTCAGCCGTAAAACCCGAAAGCAGATTCGGTGTGCTTGATTTGACCGAAAACAATGAAGTCAGAGCTTTTCGTGAAAAAAGCGATATTGACTCAGGCTGGATTAACGCAGGCTTTATGGTGCTTGAACCGAAGGTTTTGGACTATATAAAAGATGATACGGTTATGTTTGAGCGTGAGCCGATGGAACAGCTTGCAAGAGAAGGTCAGCTTATGTGCTGCAAGCATAACGGATTTTGGCAGTGTATGGACACATTGCGTGACAAAGAGCGTCTGGAAAAGCTTTGGAACGACTGTACTGCTCCTTGGAAAGTGTGGTCGGAATGATGCTTGATTTTTATAAGGGTAAAAAAGTGTTCATTACGGGACACACAGGATTCAAGGGCAGTTGGCTCTGCAAGCTGCTTGCAAATGCCGGTGCGGATGTAACGGGTTATTCGCTTAATCCGCCAACCTCACCGTCACTTTTTGAGATTGCAAATATCGAGAGCGATGTAAAGTCGGTCATCGGAGATATCCGTGATTTTGATTCGCTTAAAAAGGCATTTGATGAGGCACAGCCTGAGATTGTACTTCATCTTGCGGCTCAGCCGATTGTGCGTGACAGCTACAAAATGCCTGCATATACATATGAAACAAATGTTATGGGAACGGTCAACATTCTTGAGTGTGTACGGCAGTCAAGCTGTGTGAAATCGTTTCTCAATGTTACAACCGACAAGGTTTATGAAAACAGGGAATGGCAATGGGGATATCGTGAAAACGAACCGCTTGACGGGTTTGATCCGTATTCAAACAGCAAAAGCTGCTCGGAACTTGTAACCCACAGCTACAAAAATTCTTTCTTCGCCGACGGAAGAACGGCGATTTCCACAGCGAGAGCAGGAAATGTTATCGGCGGCGGAGATTTTGCAAACGACAGAATTATTCCCGACTGCGTGAGAGCCCTGGAAAAGGGCGAGGATATTATCGTCCGCAATCCGCATTCCACAAGACCGTATCAGCATGTTCTCGAACCGCTTTATGCATATCTTATGATTGCAAAAGCCCAGTACGGGGACATTAAGTTTGCCGACTGTTATAATGTAGGTCCTGACGAGTGCGACTGCATAACAACAGGCGAGCTTGTTGACTTGTTCGTAAAATATGCCGGCAATATAAACCGGATTGACAAAAGTGAAAAGGATGCAGTCCACGAGGCTAATTTTCTCAAGCTTGACTGCTCAAAACTCAAGACTGTTTTTGGCTGGAAACCTCATTGGCATGTTGATGATGCAGTTAAAAAAACGGTCGAATGGTCATGCTGTTATATGGAAAACGGCAATGTAAGAGGCTGTATGGATAGGCAGATTGAAGAATTTCTGAAATAATCATACGGCAAATATAAAAAGAGGTTTACTTATGAAAAAGGCAATTGTAACAGGCTCAAACGGTTTTATCGGCTCAAATGTCTGCAAAAGACTTTGTGCCGACGGTATAAAGGTGTTTGCCGTTGTTAAGGATGAAAACGAAAACATTGATAACATAAAGAATCTCAGTGGCATTGAAATTGTGTATTGCGAGCTTGATGAGATTGAAACCTTGGCTGACATAATTTCCGACAGAGATATTGATGTTTTCTACCACTTTGCATGGGTAGGCTCGGCAGGATTGCTTAGATGCGATGAAAATGTTCAGTTGCAAAACGCCCTGTGGACCGCTCGTGCTCTAAGAACAGCCGACAAAATGCAGTGCAAAAAGTTTGTAAATGCCGGTTCAATAATGGAAAAAGAAACCTACACCGCTGTTTACACTCAGGAAAGCAAGCCCGGACTTCCGTACATTTACGGTGCAGGCAAGCTGATTGCAAGAGCAATTTGCAAGCCGATTGCAAACAGCCTTTCAATTGACCTCTGTTGGGCAGTTATCACAAACGCATACGGTGTTGGTGAGCTTTCGCCCCGTTTTGTAAATTCTACAATCCGCAAAATCATTGCGAATGAGCCGTTGCAGTTCACCGCCGCAACACAGAACTATGACTTCATCTATATTGACGATGTTGCAAGAGCGTTTGAGGCAATCGGAGAACACGGTAAACCTAACAAGGAATATACAATCGGCAGCGGAAACGCAAGACCTCTTAAAGAATTTATTCTTGAAATGCAACAGACGCTTGCCCCCGAAGCAAAGCCGATTTTCGGCGATGTACCTTTTACGGGAATAAATATGCCGCTTGAGGCATTTGATACAGCCGATATTAAAACAGACTGTTATTTCAAGCCCTCGGTTTCTTTTGCCGAAGGTGTTTCAAAAACAATGGAATGGCTTAAATCACTCAATTAGTTTTTTAAAGTAAGGTGTATTTCAATGATACAGAAATTTGAATTTTGCAATACGGACTTTGAGGGTGCATACCTCATCAAACCGTTCTGTGCAACCGATATCAGAGGTGCATTTATAAAGGACTACTCAAAGGAAGTTTTTGAGGCTAACGGCCTTGAACACAACCTTGCCGAGGTTTTCTACACGGTTTCTCACAAGGGTGTAATTCGTGCGCTTCATTTTCAGAGAGTTCACGAACAGGCAAAGCTGGTACGGTGCATTAAGGGCAAGGTCTTTGATGTTATCGTTGACCTCCGTCCCGAATCACCTACATTCAAAAAATGGCAGGGATTCTACCTTTCCGAAGAAAATATGAACGAGCTCTATGTTCCCGAACATTTTGCACACGGCTATCTTGTGCTTGAACCGTCTGTTGTTTCATACAAATGCGGTGAAAAATTCTACGGCGAATATGATGACGGCATTATGTACAACGATCCGGATTTGGGAGTTGAATGGCCGTTTGATGAAATCGGCGGTATTGAAAATCTCATTATTGCCGACAAAGATAAAAATCTTCAATCGTTCAAGGAATATGAGGAAATGTATCTTAAATAAGTTTTAGTATATAAGCCCCGGAGGGTAAAATGAATGTAGTTTATTCAAGTTCGGACAGCTACTCGATGGTTGCGGGTATATCAATGTATTCCCTGCTCGAAAACAACCAATCTGTTGACGAACTAAATATTTTCCTGATTGAAAACGGTATGTCGCAGGAAAACAAAGACAAATTCACAACAATGTGTCAAAAATTTAACCGTCAGATTACTTTTATTCCCATTTCCGATATTGAAAAGCTGACAAACTCATCAATCAACATCGGAAGATGGAATATTAGCACATTTGCAAGACTTTTTTATTCAAGTATGTTGCCCGAATGGGTTGACAAGGTTATCCACATTGACTGCGACACAATGATAATGTCCTCTCTTGAGCCGTTATGGAACATTGATATGAAAGACAAGATTGTTGCAGGTGCATATGAATGTATCGGTGACAGCTATAAAACGGAAGTCGGAATGAAACCCGACGACATATATATAAGCGCAGGCAATATTATGCTAAATCTTGCGGAAATCCGCAGAAGAAAGCTTGAAGAAAATTTCAAGAAGTTTATACAGAATCACCGTCATCTCTCCTTTGTTGACCAGCCTGTACTGAATGCCTGCACTACAAACGAGGACAAGCTTCTTATTCCGCTCAACTACAACGCCTACTCAATTGTTTTTTATCTCAATTATAAAAATGCGAAAAAAGCCAAGAGAGTCAGTCGGTATTATACGGAATCGCAGGTGCTTGATGCAGTTTCCAACCCCTGTATTGTTCATTTTACGACCTGTTTTATGGACGGAACAAGGCCGTGGATTGAAAACAACAATCATCCTATGATAAAACAGTATCTTGATTACAAGCAAAAGAGTGAATGGGCAGACACACCGCTGTGGAAAGACAACCGCAGTGCCGTCAAGAAGTTATGCGGCAAGATGTTCAATATTCTGCCACAGGGCTTTGTTGCGGGTTCAATCGGAATTGTTCATGACAAAATAGTTCCTGCACTGCATAAAATCAAGAAATGATACGGAGGTCAGTATGGAACCGATAAGAGTTTTGCACAACATCGTGCTGATGGATGCGGGCGGAATTGAAACCCTCGTAATGAATTTATACAGACATATTGATAAGGAACAGATTTTATTTGATTTTCTCGTTCACAGACCGCAGGAGGGTTATTATGAAAAGGAAATCAGAGAATACGGCGGAAAAGTTTACAGAACCCGTCCGTTTAATCCCCTGCATATGAGAGAATACAAAAAGGAATGTATGAATATTCTCACAAGTCATCCGGAGTACAAAGTTTTTCATGTTCATCAGGAACTGGGACTCTGGACGCTTGATTATGCTCATCAGGCAGGAATTCCGACAAGAATTGCACATGCTCACAATGCGAAAACTGTCGTAAATCTGAAATATTTCTTCTTTCTTTACGAAAAAATGTTCATCAAAAAACATTGCACGGATATGTTTATGTGCTCAAAGCCTGCCGGAGAATGGCTGTTCGGAAAACAGGCTGTTCGGGACGGAAAAGTAAAATATATCAACAACAGCATTGAAACAGACAGATTCAAATATAACGAACAGACACGCAGAGATATGCGTGAAAAGCTCGGCGTCGGCGACAAAATCGTCATCGGTCATGTAGGCCGTTTTGCACAGCCGAAAAACCATACATTTATTCTTGATGTCTTTAACGAGATTCACAGGATGAATAAGAACACGGTTCTTGTTCTCTGCGGTGAAGGAAAGCTTGAGGACGATATAAAAGCTAAAACAAAGGCACTCGGTCTTGAAAATGATGTGATTTTTACGGGCATTATGGACACAAGCGTATTGTATCAGGCGCTTGACCTTTTCCTTTTTCCGTCATTATGGGAAGGCTTGCCGCTTACGGGCATTGAAGCCCAGACTTCGGGCTTGCCGATTGTTATGAGCGATGTTATTGCCGATGAAACTGTTGTTACGGACAATGTAACACGACTTTCGCTTTCAAACTCTGCCGATGTATGGGCAAAAACCTGCCTTGATGTGCTTGGCGCATACGAAAGAAAGGACTGTCAGAAACAGGTTACAGACGCCGGATTCGATGTATGCAACACGGCAAAGCTTCTTCAGGACTTCTACATTGACCGCACACTCAGAGCAAGACACGCACAAAAAAATTTATAATTACAGCAAAAACATTTTAAGGTGGTATAAATGCAACAGCTCGTTTCCGTTATCATTCCTACATATAAAGGTGCCGACAAGATCAACTCTGCCGTTGACAGCGTTCTTAACCAGACATACAAAAACATTGAGGTAATCGTTGTTGACGATAACGGCGAAAATGAACCGGAACAGTTGCTTACTGCCGAAAAAATGAAAAAATACGAAACATTTGAAAATGTAAAATATCTTGTACACAAAAAGAATATTAACGGTTCTGCCGCCAGAAACACGGGAATCAGAGCATCAAAGGGATTTTATTTGGGCTTTCTTGATGATGACGATGTATTTCTTCCGGACAAAACGCAGAAACAGGTTGACTGCTTTGAAAAGCTTCCCGAAGATTACGCAATGATTTACGGCTCGTTTCTGGAGCATATGACCGAGAACACCGACCGTATTGTAAAAGCGGATAATGCCGACAATTTTCTTTACCGCTTTTTGTGCAACGAAATAATTGCCTGTTCAAGTACAATTATGATTAAAAGAAGTGTGCTTGACTATGTAAAGGAATGGGACGAATCATTTAAGCGTCATCAGGATCTTGAATTTTTTGCCCGTGTTGCCTGCGGCTGCAGGGTTGCCTGCATAAGTGATGTCTGCATTGAAAAGTTCAAGCTTGACCGCAATATGCCGAAGGGCGAGCTTTATGAACAATACAGACTTCATTATCTTAATAAAATGAAGCCAATTATTGAACAATTCACCGAGAAAGAACAAAAAAGATTGTACAACATTCATTATACGGAAATCGGCAAGGCGTATTTAAAACAAAAGCAGTTGAAAAAGGCTATGCATTGGGCGTTTAAAACTTCCAATCCGGCAAAGGCTCTGTTTTTGTTTGTTAAAGACGGAATGACTTTTATTCTACGAAAATAACCGAGGTAATTTATGGAAAACACGCTTCAAAACTCAAAAGACCGGCTTTTCATAAAACTTAACAGCTTTGTTGTAGCCATGATGATTTCAGCACAGACCATCACGGGTACAATCGTTCGTATTCCGGCTTTTAAAGATTTTCATAACAATTTCATAATTTTGGTAATTGCACTTACAATAATCTTTGCGGAAATAATTTACTACAAGAAAGTGACTATAGAATTTCCTGTTATGTTCTTTCTCTCCTTTGCAACCTTGTGGTATCTTTATTCCCTCATTTTTCACGGAAATAACTGCGATCTGGATGTGATTCAATTCATATTTTACGCAATAATACCGATTTATGTCATAGGCAAAAAGCTTGACGGGGAACTTGTGATGCGGTATATTCTCTATCTTTCCCTTATGACCCTGCCGGTTATAAATTTGTTTTTTGTTCTCCAGTATGTAAAATACAATCAGGCATATATGGGAAATATCTACGCAATTTTATCACCTGTTATCGTTGCCATGATACATTTTAAGCTGTACAGAAAGCAGTCGAACCTTCTCATAAAGCTTACATATATATACAACCTCTACATAATGGTTAAGATTGTTTTGTTTGCAAACAGAGGCGCTGTTCTCTGTCTTGCCTGCTGTGCCATTGTGCTTGTCATAAACGCATACGATGACGACAAACGCAAAAAATTGTCTGCGATTAAGCTGTCGCTCATTATTGTCTTCTCTGTAATCGGAATTTTGATAATTATATTTGCACTTCCCCTGTTGCATTCGCTGGCAGACTTGTGCAACAGTATTTTAAACAGCGTTCCGAGCTTCATTTCAAAAATGATTAAATATCTTGAACTCGGTGATGTATCTGACGGACGAACCGCAATTGATGCATTTACATTACCCGCAATTGCGAACAATCCTATTTTCGGCTACGGCATTGAAACCTTCTCAAAGGTTTCGGGTGAGCTGGCAAACCGTTCATGGCCGTATCCGCACCAGTACATCTACCAATACCTCTTTGAAGGCGGAATTGTATTCGGACTTATTCCGGTATATTCAAGCCTTTCGCTGACGGCAAAGGTTGTATGCACAAGAATCAAAGATAAGTCGGAATTTGCGTTGTGCTGTACGCTTGTGTGCGTAACACTTCCAAAACTTCTGATTTCCACCGAACCATGGGCAACAACATCGATATGGATGCTTATTACTTATTCGCTGATATACATATGCAAGACAAATCCGATATTTATATCTCTTAATCAGAGCTTCTGCTCACGGCGCAAATAATACAACGGAGAAAATACAATGGTATATAAGATAATGTATCCCCCGATTCCGAATATGGGAGATCTTCTTAATAAAGATATGCTTGAAGAACTGTTTAACATCAAGGTTGTAAGAAAAGACCTTAAAAGCTGTAACCTGATTGCAATCGGTTCTGCACTTGACCACATAATGTACTCAACATATCCGAGGATCAGAGCAAAGCAGAAAATTGAGCATTTTATGAATGATAATGTCCACATATGGAGTACGGGCTTTATCCGAGGCAATGCCGAGCTTGATTTGGGGCTGATATTCAGACATATACATATACACGCTCTGAGGGGCAGACTTTCATTGCAGAGAATGGAAAATATTCTCGGCAAAAAGCTTGATGTACCGACAGGTGACGGAGGACTTCTTGCCGAAAGGTGGCTTGGATTTTATCCCGAAAAAAAGTATCGTGTCGGAATTATCCCGCACTTTAAGGAACAGGATCACCCTGTTGTGAAAAAACTTCTTGATAACTACGAAAATTCAACGCTTATTGACCTGAAGGAAAACCCAAAAAAGGTTGTCGAAAAAATAGGCGAGTGCGAATACATTATTTCAAGCAGCCTTCACGGTATGATTGTTGCCGACAGTTTCCACATTCCCAATATGCACATAACCCTTACGAACAATATGTTCGGTGACGGAAACAAGTACAATGATTACCTCTCCGCCTTTGACATTACACACACACCCTTTGATTGTTCAAACGGCGATATGCCTACAATCAGCGAGGTGAAAAATAATTACAGAATCGATCCGGATGTTGTTGAACTGAAGAAAGAACAGCTCTTCAATGCTTTTCCAAAATTTTAATCAGTTAAAACTAAGGTCATATTATGAAAAAATTATCAACAAGTAAACAAATGGCAATAAATATGGTTGCCGCCATAGTGTCTTTTTTGATAGGAACAGGAATTAACTTTGTTCTTGCACCCTATCTTGTAAAGGAACTCGGTTCTGAAACCTACGGATTTATCGGACTTGCAAACAACTTTGTCCAGTATGCCACCATTGTAACATCTGCTCTCAACTCAATGTCGGGCAGATTTATTTCAATTGAATACAGCAAAGGAAACATTGACAAGGCATCAAGATATTTCAGCTCGGTTCTGGTTGCCGACCTGATTATTGCCGGCGTTTTACTTTTGGTTTCGTCAATTATTACATTCAACATTGAATTTATACTGAATGTTCCCGAAAATCTTGTTGACAGCGTAAAGATATTGTTTGCGCTCACTTTTGCAACATTTATAATCAGCGTTATCACGGCAATATTTACTACTGCGGCATTTGTAAAAAACAAGCTGTATATCAATTCCCTCCGTGATATTGCGTCAAACACGCTCAAGCTCTTGCTTGTAGTAATTTTGTTCTCGTTTTTTCCAGCAAAAGTATATTTTCTCGCTATGGCGTCACTTGCAAGCGGAATTTTTCTTTTGCTTACCAATATCAAAGTCAAGAAAAAAATTCTGCCTGAAGTAAAGATGAACTTCAACCTTTTCAGTTTCAAGCTGGTAAAAGTTCTTATTTCCGCAGGAATTTGGTCGTCAATCGGTTATCTCAGCACAGCTCTGAACAGAGGTCTTGACCTGTTAATCTGTAACCTGACTCTCGGAGCTGGACTCATGGGACTTTTGTCGATTGCAAACACCGTTCCGCACTGCATTGATAACCTTATTACAACCATTGCAAATATCTTCACTCCCAGATTTACAATCCTTTATGCAAAGGACAACACGGACTTACTTGTTGAAGAAACAAAGTTTTCGTCAAAGATTATGAGTTTTCTCATGACTGCACCTCTTGCGGGATTTATTGCGTTTGGCAACAAGTTCTATACATTGTGGCAGCCGACCAAATCTCCGGACGAAATTACCATAATTCAGATTTTGTCGGTGCTTGTATGTATTTCATACCTATTTACCTGTCACACAAGAACTCTTTCTAGCCTTTTCACCGTATGCAACAAGCTCAAGGCCTCCGTTCTTATCTCGCTTGTGTGCGGTGTTCTTACGGTTATTATCGTTTTACTGCTCATACACTTTACACCGCTCGGTGTTTATGCTATTGCAGGCGTCAGCTCTGTTTTTATCGGTCTTAAAGCGATAGTATTTGTTCCGTTATACGCCGCACATATTTTGAAAATAAAACTTACAACATATTACAGGTCTATTTTCAGAGGATGGTTCTGCTTTGCTGTTGTTATCACCATGTTCATCTTTATCAACAGCTTTGTACACGCAAACAGCTGGATGTCATTCCTTCTTCTCTGTGCAGCAAGCGGACTGGCAGGATATGCCGTTTCCGTTCCGCTCATTTTCTCAAGAAAAGAACTCGTTCTTATCAAGGATAAAATTAAGAAGAAGTTTAAGAAAAGCTAAATTATTATCATTTTGAGGTTGCAATGACTGAATATACTTTTTCCGTTTTTACACCGTCATATAACAGGGCAAAAACTCTGCCCAGATTATATGAGGCGCTGAAAAGACAGACATACAGAAATTTTGAATGGATAATTGTTGATGACGGTTCAGCCGACAACACAAAAGAAACGGTTGAGAAATTCATCAGCGACAGACCCGACTTTAACATAACCTATAAATATCAGACCAACAAAGGAAAACACATTGCAACAAATGTTGCGGCACAGATTGCAAAGGGTGAATTCTTTATAACGATTGACTCCGATGACAGCGTAAAAGACGATGCCCTTGAAACATTTATAAACGAATGGAACAAAATTCCCGATGAAGACAGGTCAAAATACAAGGGAATTTCGTGCCGCACCTGTAACGAAAGCGGCAAAACAAACGGTTGTCCTCTGCCGTCAGAACGATTTGACTGTTCCGACCTTGACCTGAGATTGAAGTATAAAATTGACGGTGAGATGTGGGGAATGACAAAACTTGAAATAATCAGAGCCAACCCTTATCCGTGTGTTTCGGGACTTCATTTTTATCCCGAAAATATCTATTGGGACAATATCGGAAGAAAATATATAACCCGTTTTATTGACACACCGTTGCGATATTACATAAACGATCAGGAAAATTCTTTGACGGGTAACGCTTACTCGGCTCACAGGGAAACTATTTTCGTAAGACTCCACTTTATAAACGAATGTTGGGATTACGCAAAGAGCAATCCTAAGTTCTTTATCAAACAATTTGTGGGACTTTCCCGTGACGGCTTGCTCAACGGTAAAAGATTTTCCGAAATAAAAAAGATGCCCGACACATTTTTAAAGAGGGCTCTTGCAATCATATTTTATCCCATGGGATATTTTTTGTACAAAAAACAATCAGGGGGAAGCAGATAATGAAAAAGGTAGGCATTGTAACATTTCACCGTGCATTGAACTACGGCGCTGTGCTTCAGAGCTATGCGTTGCAAAAAACCGTTTCCTCGCTCGGTGCGGAGTGTGAAATTGTTGACTATATCTGTCCGAAAATCACAGCCGACTACAAACCCTTTCGCATTTATAAAAACGACCTTCTGAAATCCTTTGCAAAAAGCTGTGTCATGGTAAGAAGAAGAGCAAAACGCAGAGACGCTTTTAAGTCGTTTTTCAATAACTATCTTGTAAAGAGTAAAAAGTCGTATACTCCGCAGAATATCGGAGAGCTTAAAAACGATTATGACTTGTTCATTTCTGGAAGCGATCAGGTGTGGAGTCCGAGATGCGTCGGTTTTGATCCCGCTTATTTTCTGACATTTGCCGATGACAAACAGAAGTATTCATACGCGGCAAGCTTTGCCGTTCCGACATTGCCCGATGAATTTATTGATGAATATAAAAAAAGGCTGAACGGTTTTCAGAAGTTCTCAGTTCGTGAACCGAGCGGAGAAAAGCTTGTAAAAGAACTCACAGGCAGAACAGCCGAAACTCATCTTGATCCTACCCTGCTGATTTCGGCAGACGAATGGAAAAAGATTGCCGTTTCAAAAATCGACAAACCGTATATCCTCATTTTCACGGCTAATCCGGCAGTTTCGCTTGTGGATTTTGCCCTTAAACTGTCAAAAGAAAAGGACCTTCCCGTTTACTGCATAAACGATGCACCTCACCCTGTAAGTCACGGTATAAATTATATTGTTGCACCTACTGTTGAGGAATTTGTCGGCTGTTTCAAAAATGCCGAATATGTTGTTACAAACTCGTTTCACGGAACAGCGTTTTCTGTTATTTTCAACAAGAATCTTTTTGTTGAATTCAAGAACAAAAGCGGAAGAAACATCCGCTCCGAAGGCCTTTTGAAAAGTCTTGGAATCGACCGTGAAATTGTTGACGGAAACTGCCGAGAAACCGAAATAAACTGGTACGATGTGAACGAAAAAATCAAGAACCAGACAATAATATCTTTGGATTATCTTAAATCCTTTGTCAGCGGTGATTAAAATGAGTCTTAAAAATACACTAAAAAAAGCCAGACAGGGCATAATCAAAACCTTTAAAGCAAAAAATGTTGTTCCCGTGTATGTGCAGAAGGAGAACAACAATATTCTTGACGGCAAAACCGCTCTGATTACAGGCGGTTCCGGAATTATCAAAAACTAAAGCGGAGGAAAGCGTATGTATTCTACAATAAAAAGCATTCAGTTGCTCACTGCACTTCTGAAAAAATATAATATCAACAAATTGGTGCTTTCTCCCGGAGGCAGTGATATTCCTATAATTCATTCACTTGAAAATGACGATTTTTTTGAGTGTCATTCGGTCGTTGACGAGAGAAGTGCCGTGTATTACGGCATCGGACTTGCACAACAGACAAAATCCCCCGTTGCCTGTATCTGTACCTCGGGTACGGCTGTAAGCAACTATCTTCCGGGTATGACAGAAGCATTTTATCAGGATGTTCCGATTGTCGCAATTACCGCTGACAAAGACCCGTACAGATTAAATCAGCTTATGCTGCAGAAAACCCAGCAGGTCAATATTTTTGAATCGGTTACAAAAAAATCCGTTAATCTTCCCGTTGTGCGTGGCGGAAATGACAGATGGTACTGCGAAAGACTTATTAACGAGGCTCTTTCGGAGCTTGACCATCACGGAACAGGACCTGTGCATATCAATATTCCGATTGTTGAAAACTCGGCTGTATATGATTGTGAAAATCTTCCTCAGGTTAGGAAAATCAACAGAATTTCTCCCGATATGCCCTCCGAGAAGTGGCGTGAATATGCAGAAAGGCTTTCAAAATATAAGAAAATTCTTGTCATTGCCGGTCAGAACAACTGTTTCTCGGAAGATGACAGAGCGTGCGTCGAGAAGTTCTTTGAGAAATACAATTGCCTTATATCGGTTGAGCATATGTCAAACCTCAAGTGCAAGGGCTGCCTTATGACCTATCCTTTGTCAGAATGCTCAATGCAGGGAATGTTCGGCGAGTTATGCCCCGATCTTATTATTTCGTTCGGCAACAACATTGCTTCATATAAACTCAAGCCTATGATTAAGGCTCACAAGGAAAAATTTGTTCACTGGCAAATTGATACTGCGGGAAGAATCAGAGATTTTTCCGACAAGCTGACAGATGTATTTGAATGTACACCGCAGTATTTCTTTAACTGCTTTGCAGAGAACGCACCGCAGAATTCAAAAAATGATATGACATACTACAATATGTGGAATGACGATATCAAAATGCTTGATTATTCAAGCAATCTTCCGTTCTCAAATATGTATGTTGCCAAAAAGCTTGCTGAAATTATTCCCGACCGTTCTGTTCTGCACCTTGCAATTCTCAGCAGTACAAGAACTATGCAGTTCTTCGATTTGAAACCGAATGTCAAGGTTTACAGCAATATCGGCGCTCTGGGTATTGACGGCTGTATGTCTTCGTTTTTCGGACAGGCATCGGCAACAGACGAGCTTGCCTTTTGCGTTGTGGGCGACCTCAGTTTCTTCTATGATATGAACTCCGCAGGCATCAGAGGAATCAAGAACAATGCGAGAATTATTCTTCTCAACAACGGCGGCGGTTCAGAATTTCACTTCTTTATGGGCAAGGAAAAGATTCCTACAATCAATCAGTACATCTGTGCCGAACATCACAAGGGCGCAAAGGGCTGGATTGAATCACTCGGATATGACTATTACAGCGCAACAACCAAGGAAGAAGTTGACAACATTATTCCTACACTTGCAGAAGAATCCGACCGACCGATTTTTGTTGAGATTTTCACCGATATGGAAGAGGACGCAAAGCTTATTAACAGGCTTTTTCATGACAACAGAATGAAATTTGGCGGAATGAAGCTCAAGATGATGGAAAAAGCAAAGTCCATTCTCAGTCCGTCACAGATTCAAAAGGCAAAAAAATTATTAAAAAAGTAATCAGGTGAAACCAAATGAAAATAGCAATTGCCGGGACAGGCTATGTAGGTCTTTCAAACGCCGTACTTCTTTCGCAGAAACACGAGGTAACCGCTGTTGATGTAGTTGAAAGCAAGGTAAAGTTAATCAATGAAAAGAAATCTCCGATTGCCGACAGGGAAATCGAAGAATATCTTGCTGACAAAAAATTAAATTTGGTTGCAACCGTCGATGCAAAATCTGCGTACAAAAATGCTGATTTTGTAATTATCTCTACTCCTACCAATTACGATGACGAAAGACACTTTTTTGATACATCGTCCGTTGAGGCTGTAATTGAGCTTGTAATTGAATGCAACCCAAATGCGGTTATAGTTATCAAATCCACTATACCGGTTGGATACACAAAAAGTGTTATTGAAAAATACAAATACACAAAAATTCTTTTCAGTCCCGAATTTTTGCGTGAGGGCAAGGCTCTCTATGATAACCTCTACCCGTCAAGAATCATTGTCGGTGTTGATATGGCAAATGAAGAACTGAAAAAATCTGCCGAGACTTTTGCAACGGCACTTGCAGACTGTGCAATTAAGGAAAACATAGACACTCTCTTTATGGACTACACAGAGGCAGAGGCGGTCAAGCTTTTTGCAAATACATACCTTGCAATGCGTGTCAGCTTTTTCAACGAGCTTGACACATATGCCGAAATGAAGAACCTTAACACTAAAAGTATCATTGACGGTGTGTGTCTTGATCCGAGAATCGGAAATCACTACAACAATCCCTCCTTTGGCTACGGCGGTTACTGTCTGCCAAAGGACACAAAACAGCTCAAGGCCAATTTTTCGGATGTTCCGAATGACATAATCAGCGCTGTTGTAACATCTAACAAGACAAGAAAAGAATTTATTACATCACAGATAATGAATAAAAATCCAAAAGCTGTCGGAATTTACCGCCTTACAATGAAGTCAAATTCCGATAACTTCAGACAAAGCTCAATTCAGAGCGTTATGGAGCTTTTGAAAAATAACGGCATCGAGTTAATTATCTACGAACCGACACTTAAAGTCGATTTATTCGAGGGCTTTGGCGTTGAAAACGACTTTGAAAAGTTCGTCACAAAATCGGATGTAATCGTTGCAAACAGATACAGCTCCGTTCTTGACTGTGTAAAAGAAAAGGTTTACACAAGAGATTTGTTTTTCAGAGATTAATTTGAGGGTAAAAGTATGGAAACATTGATTATCGGCAAACCGAAAATTGAAAAACTTGATAATCGTGCCAGACTCTGTTCAAAAATCAGCGAAAACGGAAAGCCTTCCTACACTCTCTGGTTTGATGTTGATACAAAGTATGCTGACTATCTGACCGAAAGTGCCGACGCATTCGTTGTTGCACTGTTGCCGTATGCAATGAACAACAGTCTGAATATTTCGGCAGAAGCAAAGATGTCGAAGCAACTGTGTTTTCAGCTTAATGAAATTTTCATTCCCGTTCTTACAAAAAATTCAAAATTATTCAACAAAATTTCGATATCTGCAAAAGAGCTTACACAGGAAAACTACTGCTGCAAAAATGCGTCGGCAACAGGATTTTCGAGAGGTGTGGATTCATTTGACACAATTTGCAGTCTTTCCGAAAACAGAACGGAAAAGCTGAGTCATCTTACCTTTTTCAATGTCGGCTCCCACAGAAGTACGGCTAATTACACACCCGAACAATCTGCCGAGCTGTACGAAAATCGTCTTGAAATTGCAAAAAAATCCGCAAAAATCTTTGATATGCCGTTGATTGACATTAATTCAAATCTCGGTGAACATCTTACCCTGCCGTATGTAAAGGTTCATCATTATTGCAGCTTTTCGGCGGTCTTGTGTATGCAGAAATTTTTCAAAAACTATTACTATGCGTCTGGATACCCGATAAGCAGTTTTTCGATAAAACAATGCGACACCGGCTCGGCACACTATGAGGCATTTACGGCAAGTATGCTGAGTACCGAAAGTACCGATTTTTACATTACAGGGCTTGAAAAGACTAGGCTTGAAAAGGTTGACTTCATTTCAAAATTTCCGATTACATATGATAACCTCAATGTGTGTTACTACGGTGAGAACAACTGCGGTCACTGTGAAAAGTGCATCAGAACGCAATTTGAGCTTATGGCACTCGGAAAACTTGAACTGTATAAGAATGTTTTTGATATTCCGAAATTTTACAGAGACAAGAACAAATATATGGACTATGTTCTCAAACATCAGAACAAGGACTATTATGCAGAAATTCTCAGTCTTATGAAAAAGAAGGGTTTCAAGCTTACGCCAATTCAAAAAATTAAAAAGGCTGTCTATGCCATTTATCTTAAATTCAGAGAGAATTAAGGCTTACGGTTACTTCGCACAAAACAAAAATGCATCAGAGCTTTTCGGGCAACTGATGCATTTTCTTTTTTAAACTGTTTTCTTGAATAGACTGCGGTGGCACACCGCCGACATTATTATCTGTTTTCAACTTTCAATTCTTAATTGAAAGCACCGCTCGGGTATTTAACTTTTTCACATGCAAATACTGCTACCCGAATTGGGTGCAACAACTTGTTGCTTATTCTTCCTCAGCAAGCTCATCGGCTGTAACTTCTGCCAGCGGTTCTTCCTTTGCAGCCTCCTCAGGCTCTTTTTCGGAAACAATATCGTCAATTTCCTCAATAAGCTTCTGTTCTGCGCATCTGTGCTTTTTTAAAGCGAGAAATGCTGCTGTGGCAGCCGCAAGTGCAGAGATTGCACCGATGATTGTGTAGAATAATTTTTTGTTTTTATCCATTCCGGCACCTCTTTCAGTATTAATATAAATCAGCGGAAAAACCGTATTTTTCTACTTATTGCTATTTTATATCATATTTACAAATTTTTCAATAGACAACTGATAATCTTTGCACAAATGGCTGTCAGTGTGTTATATTCTCTTTTTACGCTCTGCAAGGGCAAAAAGCACTCCGCCCGAAATTACAACAAGCATCATAACAGCCGTTGCTGTCACTCCTGTCTGAACGCTGCCGTTTTTATCAGGCTGTGAAGGAGTACTGTCCGATGTTGCGGCACCGCCTGTTGCCGAAGTCGGATTTACGGAGGTTGTACCGACAGTTGCAGGCTCACCCGTCGGAGCAGTCTGAACAGTCTGTTCCTGAGTAGCAGTCGTTTCTTCCGACGGTGACGATTTCTCAACAAGATTTGCATTTGCGGCAGCCTTTTCAAAATCGCCCTTGCCGATATAATCACGCAGAATTTGTTCGCAGGTGGTATATTCTTTCACGGTCGTGAGCGACGCAACATCGCCGTAATCGGAACTGTCAAACGCATAGTTATTTGAGACCACTCTGTAAGTTTTTAAAGTGTCAATTGCTTTTCCACCGATTTTTACATCTGACACTCTGCCGCCGTACGGCTTTGAATAGTCATATACCGCACTTAAACCGCTGAACTGCATTACAGAACCGCTGTTATCTGGCCAGCTGTACTGATACGGGTCTTCCCCGTCCTTTATCGCCTGCTTTTGAAAGTCATAAACCTCATTGTTTTTCTTCATAAGGTCAACTGAAAATTCAAGAATATCAATAATCTGCTGACCTGTAAGCTCCTTTTCAACAAGCACATTGCCGTAGGGTGAAATTGAAATCAAATCGGAATATGTCACATTACCCTTTGGAATACCCGAACGGATTCCGCCTGCATTCTCCATTGCAACATCAGCACCCGTAAAGTCAAGGTAAGCGGCTGTTACGATTCTGCCTATCTCCTGCTCGCTTGTTCTCAGCTCTTCCCAGCTGTAAGCGTACTCCCTACTGCTCTCGCCGATTACTTCGCTGAGTACGCTCTGTTCACGCTTTTCAATTGCAGAAATATCGGACGCAATCTTTTCATCGGACATTCCCTGAGTATCGGCAGACGAATATGTTTTTTCGACTGCATCGGTAACGCCCTTTTCATTGGAATATGTCAGAGTAAGCACACCTACATTTTTGAAAAAGCAGTTTGCCTCAACAAGCTTTACGCTCTTGCCGTCACTGTCAGTACAGTATTTGTCAATGAGAATGTGCTGATGACCTGCGATTACCGCATCAATGCCCGATGTTTCGGCAATGAATTTTTCGGGGTTTGCATTATGAGTCAGCGCAAGTATAATATCACAATTCTCGTCATCTCTGAGAAAATTCGCGTACGCTGTCGCTGTTTCGGCTGAATTTTCAAAGCGAACATTTTCAACATTCTTTGCCGATGTTGATGTGTAAAAATCTTCGTCAATAACGCCGAAAACTCCGACTCTTACCTTTGTGCCGTCATCAGCAGTAACATTCTTTATATAAAAGTTGTTGTCAAAATATCTGTTGCCGTTTGTGTCTGCCACATTTGAGGCAAGTATGGTAAAAGAGCTTTCTCTGTCAAGCTCTCTCAGCCTGTCGGCACTGTATGACCAATCGTGATTGCCGGGCGTCATTGCGTCATAACCTACAGCGTCCATAAGCTCGGCAATGCTTTTTCCCTCTTCAACGGTGGCAAATGACTGTCCGTGAAAGGTGTCGCCTGCATCAAGTATCAAATCGGCATTTTCCTTGTCCGCAATGGTCTTGACTGCGTCAAAACCGATTTGACCGCCCGATGTGGACTTGTAGTAGCCGTGAATATCGTTTGTGTGAACTATATGAATTTCCGTTGATTTTTCTTCGGCAGATACAGCACACACCGAAATGCCCGAAAGCATTATGGCACTAAGCAAAACACAACCGAATTTTTTTATGCTTTCTGATTTCATTACTTTACTCCTTTCAAATTATAAATATGTAGTAATTGTTTGTAAAATCAATGCTTTGTTGGGTGAATTGTACCATATTCTGCGCAATTTTTCAATAGTTTTATATTGGATACGGTGGCAAGCTGTTTTATTATTGCAAAATTCTGCTTTATCTGCTATTATTCTAAGATGTTGATAACCCAAAAGTTACGCTGAGATTTCTCAACAAGGACAGCTTAAAAATCTTTGAATACACCTTTGATTCATCAATTTTGCTGAAGAAAAAACAACAAAAGCAGAATAACAAATAAAAATCAAAACAAAAACGGCAGTACCAAAAAATCGGTACTGCCGTTGTTATATAAGAAATTAATCTCTTGTTTTTTCGCCGTTAAGAATCATTTCCGCATTCTTAACACGCTCTTTTGTCGGGGGCTCAATGCCCTCGAGAGGATAGTCATAACCGAGAGCCTTCCACTTGTACACACCGAGTGTGTGATACGGAAGCACCTCTACACGCTCAACATTCTTGAGCGAACGGATAAAGTCGGCAAGTCTGAAAAGATACTCGTCCTTATCATTTCTTTCAGGCACAAGAACATGTCTTATCCATACGGGCTTGCCCATATCGGAAAGCTGTCTTGCCATTTCAAGAATATTGGTGTTTGGCTGTCCTGTAAGGATTTTGTGCTGTTCGTTGTCGATATGCTTTATATCAAGCAACAGCAAATCCGTATATTCCATTAGCTCTTTCCACTTTGAATAGAACGGCTCTTTGGTTGTAAACGGGTTGGCGCTTGTGTCAATACAGGTATTAACGCCCTGCTTTTTAGCCTTCTTGAACAAATCAAGCAAAAAGTCAATCTGTAAAAGCGGCTCACCTCCGCTTACTGTGATACCGCCCTTATTTTTCCAATAGGGGCGGTAAGCAAGCGCTTTATTAAGCAACTCGTCGGCGGTATATTCCACGGTGTTTTCATCGTGTTTCCAGGTGTCGGGATTGTGGCAGAACTGGCAACGCATTGCGCAACCGCTCAGAAAAATCACAAATCTCACACCCGGACCGTCAACAGAGCCAAAAGTTTCTATTGAGTGTACAAAGCCTTTAACAGCGTTGTCCGACATCACATTCTGTCGTGGCAGGTTCTGGCAATAACATCCAGCTGCTGCTCTCTTGTAAGGTCGATGAACTTAACAGCATAACCCGATACACGGATTGTGAAGTTAGCATACTCTTCCTTCTCAGGATGCTCCATAGCGTCAATGAGTTTT
>ENA-OPXD01000016-OPXD01000016.1-human-gut-metagenome-genome-assembly--contig:-NODE-16-length-33370-cov-2.498184_pt1 | contig 33370 bp, 47 predicted proteins | sample MGYA00241518_ERZ502028 | MGnify/ENA primary metagenome ERZ502028 (study PRJEB25962, sample SAMEA2042007) | human gut metagenome | biome: human gut; feature: human-associated habitat; material: faeces... | reverse complement strand
TTCTTTGGAGTTTCCGTTTTTTATTTGTACCTTTGCATCATCTATTAAAAAGAGAGATATTAATTTGCAAACAATAATAATATTTTTATGAATAGTGAATATATTGTAACGGATGAATACGTAATCTTTTGGGGAAGTTTTCTATCCAATTTCCATTATGCCCCTTTTAAATATAATAATATAATATTTAGAAGTTCAGAGCAATTTTTTATGTGGAATAAGGCGAAATTCTTTAATGATGAGTATACCGCAAGTCAAATTTTAAAGGCGACATCACCGAAGGAAGCAAAACGTTTAGGGCGATTAGTCAGAAATTTTGATGAATCTAAATGGACATCTGAATCAATTAAGGTAATGTCATTAGCCATCAAATTGAAGTTTGACACGAATGATGAACTTAGAGAAAGATTACTTTCTTTTGGCGATAAAACCTTTGTTGAAGGTTCTCCTTTTGATAAGAAATGGGGAATAGGAATAAAATTCGATGACCCATCCGCAAAGGATTCTTCCAATTGGAAAGGTGAAAACCTATTAGGAAAAATTATTACAGAATATAGAAATAGTTTAACGAAAACAAAATAATTATGTCAAAGATTTTTACAATGTCCGCAGAGGGCAAGAGTGAGTATTGCTGCAATGTCGTTAAGATTGGAGAAATCAAGCCAATTGATGGTTCTGATTTCCTTGGCGAGACTATGGTAAACGGTCAGTCAGTCGTGGTGAGGAAGGATCAGGTACACGAGGGCGATGTATATTTTTATGCAGCGAATGAATGTCAGCTTAATGAGAAATTCCTTTCAGTAAACAATTTATTCGATATCAGTAGTCTTGAACTCAATGCCAATGCTGAGGAGGTTAAGGAATTGCTCGTAAAATCAGATTCTACTGAGGATAAGAATGAACGAGACAAGTATCGTGATGAGGCAAAGCGTAAGGTAGGCTTTTTCAATAAGTACGGTCGTGTACGTATGATACGTCTCCGTAAGGTACCTTCTTATGGTTTCCTGTTCGGTCTTGATGAAATGGTAAAGTATTGTCCAAAGGCAAAAGATGTCAACTTGGAGGAATATATCAATAAGGATTTTGATACTGTAGACGGTGAGTTGTTCGTAAAGGCATATGTACCATATGTACCTGAGAGAACACATACGAACGGCAATAAGAGAAACCGAAAGGCACAGAAGAAGATAAATCGTTTCGACCGTATGATACCAGGTGAATTTGTGCTGCATTATGATACAAATCCATTGGGCAAAAATATGTGGAGAATTAATCCTGATGATAAAGTAACCATAAGCTGCAAGCTCCACGGTACTTCAGGAATTTTTGCTAATGTAAAAATACACGCCCCAATCAAGTTGCCTATAATTAAAAGAGTATGGAATCTTTTTGTCGATGCTACAGGGCTTTTCAAAAAGCATCGCATTATTGATTATACTACTGAATATGGTAATGTATACTCATCCCGTACGGTTATCAAGAACCAATACATTAATAAGAATGTAAATGGTGGTTTTTACAGTACTGACGTATGGTATGATTATAATGAACTCCTCAAGGATAAAATTGACAAGGGAATGACAGTATATGGCGAAATCATAGGTTATATCAGTGGTTCTCAGACAATGATACAGAAAAAGTATGATTATGGCTGCGAGGTAGGTACTAATAAATTTATGCCTTACCGTATCACCACTGAGTATGAAGATGGTAAAAAGTATGAATGGGATGTCAGCGAGGTAAAGGAATGGACTGAACAGCTTATCAAGAAGTATCCAGATATTAAGGAACGTATCGAGGTTATCGATATTCTTTATCACGGTACTTTGAAGGATCTGTACCCTCAGTTTGATGTTACTGAACATTGGCATGAGAATGTCCTTGAAGCATTGAAAAATGATAAGGAGCATTTTGGAATGGAACTTGATGAACCACTTTGTAAGGCATATAAAGTACCTCGCGAAGGCATCGTTATAAGGATCGATGGCGACCCTGTCGCTGAAGCTTTCAAATTAAAAACGGATGTATTCGGTCTCCGAGAACGAAAAGAAATCGATGACGGAAATGTCGATATGGAAATGCAGGATACATATTGCGAGAAATAATTTATATAATTGGTAATATTGAATAATATGGTGCCTATCCAAGGTGCCATATTATTTTTAATACGATGAAACATTTATCGATTCCCGATGACGAATACCAGTCATATTTAAATGGTGAGATTAAATTAAATAAATTAGCCGAGAAGTACTCGGTATGCCCCAAAACAATAATTAACAAATTAAATAAGGAGGGTAAAGTATCTAGACTTAAATACCGACAAGAAGTACAAAAAGACGATTTCTTTGATTATATCGATACTGAGGAGAAGGCATATATTTTGGGCTTTTATATCGGTGATGGTTGCATTTTACAAGGTGAAAACGATAGTAAGATGTTAGTTATTAGGATACAAAAAAATGATGAAGAATTATTACATAAGATAAAGGAAATAATATCTCCTCGTTTAAACATAACATATGTTAAGGAAAGGATCAATAGATTTGGCTATGAATCTAAATCTATGTGTGTTTTAAAAATTAGTTCTAGACAAATTGCAGAAACTTTAGAAAAAAGAGGCCTAGGTTTCCGTAAAACCTATAGACAAAAAAGTATCGTTAATTATGTCCCTGACAATCTAATGGTACATTTTATTAGGGGTTATTTTGATGCCGACGGTTGCGTTAGTCATACTAATGGCAAGCGTATACAAAATGGAAGAGAATATACGTATAATAATTATATATGGAATATTATATCAAAAGATATAGTGATCTTAAAGGAAATCAATAATTTTCTCACCAAAAATGATTTCCATCTTAATATCTATAATGATGCTAAAGGTTGCTTTTTAATTAGTTTAACGAACAAGAAAGAATTTAATGATTTCTATCATTTTTTATATGATAAGTCGTCAATATATCTTTCTCGTAAAAAAGAAAAATTTGAAGAGATATTATATTTTTTAAATAACTTTGATAATATTAAATAATTAACCCATATTAACGGAAATTCTTTGGAGTTTCCGTTTTTTATTTGTATCTTTGCACTTGTAATCAAAAAATTAAATAATGGCAAGTAGTTTATTTCTTTTATTGTTCATACTCTTCATTGCGTTTATCCTTATCCTTGATATGAAAGTCATTGATAAGGATGCGCATGAAGTTAGTATCAAAGAAGCTAGCATATGGACGTTCGTATGGATAGGTCTGTCTTTATTATTTGCAATCTTTTTATTCTATCAAGGTGATTTAGTCCACAATATTCAGAATATCGGGGATTTGCAGAGGATAGTGAATGAATATGCCCCATCTTTACAAATAAACACTGATGATTATACTGGTAGTCTTCAAACCTATCGTGAATATATGACTATCAGTTACATATCAGGTTACTTAATCGAGAAAACCCTTTCAGTCGATAATCTGTTCGTAATGATGATGATATTCACTTCATTCGGCGTTTCAAAGAAAGAATATCAACATGTCCTTAATTGGGGAATCCTTGGAGCAATTGTCTTGAGGTTTATATTCATTTTTGCGGGTGCTGCGATTATATCGACCTTCGAATGGATATTAGTCATCTTCGGTTTCATATTACTTTATAATGGATGGAAGATGCTGTTCGGTAAAGAAAACAACGAACATATTGAAGTGTCAAATAATCCGTTTGTAAAGTTTTTGTCAAAACATTTTAATGTTTATCCATCATTCGTAGGTGATAATTTCTTTACAAGATGCAGTAAGGGAGAGAATGGCGAATTAACGATTTCTGATAAGGGAAAATGGTTTATAACACCATTATTATTGACCGTCGTAGTAATTGAAACAAGTGATTTGGTATTCGCTTTCGATAGTATTCCTGCGATATTTTCGGTATCAAGAGACCCATATGTCGTATTCTTCTCTAACATATTCGCAATATTAGGTTTAAGGTCGATGTTCTTCCTACTTAGTGCCATTGTCGATAAATTCAGATTCTTAAAAACAGGAGTGGCGATATTATTGCTGTTTATAGGCTTTAAATTACTGTTATCAGAATGGTTTGAAATGGATGCTGTTATCTCATTAATATTCATAATGGTGATATTGTTCGGAAGTATTCTATTATCGATCATTATACCAGCTGATAAAGATAATAAGATAAAAGCTATTAATTAACTTATATTAACGGAAATTCTTTGGAGTTTCCGTTTTTTATTTGTAATTTTGCAAACGATAATAATAATTTATATATCTTAATTTAAAATGAATAAGAATAATACTATTAAGGTAAAATCCATTACGGATGTAATTACCAACAAACAGTTCGACAGAAGTATTCACCTTTTATAATGACGGTGGTATAAAGACTATTAAGGATACTGTCAATGCAATCTTGGCAATTAATTCTGACAATAAGTATAACTTTGACGATTTGTTCGAAATCAAATATGCTTTTGAACTCGATCTTATTGATGACGATTGGTATGATGACAAACTGTGCCTTTATCTTACAGAAGATGAAAACAATAAACTTGTTAAGTATAAGACTTCATCAGAATATCAAGATAGAAGGTATGACAAATATTTACCTTTCCTTAATAAGGAGGTATCATATGAGTCACAGAAAAAGATTGCATTTGCATACGAGGACGAGGATTATGAAAAACAAGGAACAGTCGTATGCGGTGTAGATATCACTGCCAAGAAGGACAGTGGCATTAAGCAAGAGATAATAGACAACGCTGTTAAATGTCTGAATTACATCAGTTCTGACAGTATTTGGGAACAGGAAGCAAGATACGACGGATAATATGAGACTGTTAGTTGACATTAACGTAAAAAGCATCTCAAATGCAATTACGAATAGTTCTTCAGAGGTTTTCTTGGTTAAATCCAAGAGACCTGCTGAGGAAATTAAAGAACTCATTCTCGCCTATTCAGAAATGGCATATAATGCTGATGGAATAATCGATACACATCTTTTATCGCCCAAGATAAAGCGAATCGTTGATGAGGATAAGATGGAATTATCGAATACAGAGAATGAAAGATGTAGTGGAATGGGTGGGGATATCGAAGTATATGATTTTTCTGACGCAAGTTATGAATACAAGGAATTTTATCATAAGGATATTTTAGAAACTCTAAAAGAAAGAGGATTAACAGAGGATGAGTTAAATCATTATGTGTTGGTCGACATTGATTGGTCGAGGAAAAAGACTATTGAATTCCTTTTTTCTAACTTTGAATGCTTTAATTGTGAAATCATTGACGATGATAAACTTTATTCAATATATGAGATTATTTCATATGGTAATTTAAAACACGCTTGGTAAAATGAAGATTATTTTAGGCAAGATTAAAAGCATTTCAGATGTTATCACTAATAGTTCATCTGAGGTCTTCGTAATGTGTAAGACAGATGCCGAATATTACGATAAATTGAAAGGGACTAATGGCTGTGTGGATATACACGAGATCACATGGGATTGGTTGAAAGAAGAAGGCAGTGACGAATGGAAAATGGTATGTACTACCTGTAATATTGATGATGACATATTTAAAGATTATGTCCTCAATGCAGGGAAAACCGAAAACCATTAGAACGTAAAGAAATAGAAGTTACGTTATATTGTAAATACTGTAAAAAGCCTATCGGTAAGGAAGTAAGATTAATGACTATATTATCTTCAACCGAAGATTATACATTTGTATGTGATGAATGTAAGCAAGCGCATAGGGAAGAAACTGCTGAACGTATGAGGCAGCATAACCCGATGTTTGATAAGAATGTCAGTAAAAAAGTCGCTAAAACGTTAAAACAACGTTATAAAGATGGTACCATTCCTAAACATTTCGGTAAGGATAATTGGAATTGGAAAGGTAATCGTAACTTTAATAAAGCTGTTCGTATTAATTTACGTAAATGGGTTAAGGAAATGTTTATAAAGAATAATTTCACTTGTCAAATATGTGGTAAAAATAAAGGAGAATTACATGTACATCACATCGAACCTTTAAGGGATATCATTAGTAATTTTATGGAAAAAGAAAATTATACCATCGAATATATTAATGATATCGAAGGAACCGACGAATACCAAGAATTTATTAATAAGATAGTTAAATATCATTATGACAATGATAATATAGGAATTGTTCTCTGTCCTGAATGTCATGCCAAAATGGATCGACAATACCGACTGAGAAAAAAATAATATTAATTATGAAAATTAAATCGATAAAAAGAGTACCGTTTGAAGGAAATGTATATAACATAGGTGTCGCAAATAATAACAATTATTTCGCTAACAAATGTCTCGTACATAATTGCTACGTCTCAGCTAAGAAAGATGGCGAGGCATATAAGAATCCATCTGAGACTTGGAAGAAGTGGATGGCTACTTATAAAGAGACTTTAACCAAAGATGGTATCTTGCTGACTGAGAGACCTTTACAGATAGCAATCGGTTCTGAGGGAGAACCATGTGCGACTCCTTATCTCTGTGATTTTCTTAAAACAGTATACGAGACAAACGTTGTACCTAACTATACGACCAATGGTATCGTTCTATCTCATTGGAATAAGCCTGAGAGTAAGTACTATGCGAAGGCAAATGAGATTCTTGATGCTACCAAGAAATATGTAGGCGGTGTCGCAGTAAGCTATGGTAACAAGTCTCTCCGCAAATATGCCGACAATGCAATTGATGGATTGCTTGCAAAGGGCGATTGTCACGTAATGATTCATCATATCATTTCGGATAATAAGAGTGTCGATGAATTCGTAGAGTGTTGGAAGAAATATGGCGATAAGATTAGAAATCACGTACTTCTCCCATTAATGGCAAGTGGTAGAAGCAAGAAGGGTATTGAAGATGGCACATTTGAATATCTTGAGGATACTATCGAAGCCCTAGGAATTAAGAATGTTGCCTTTGGTGCGCATTTTATTAAGTCTCTTGAAAAGTCACATAAGATAAAAACTTGGATTTATCCTGCCGAGACATATTCAAAGAATGTTCTTCTTAAGGAGAATGAAGTCGTTATTACTTCAAGTTCATTTAATCTTACCCCAGTAAAAGTAATTAAGTTATAATGAAACAGAAAACTAAATGTGAGGAAGAAACACCACTTAGTAGTGAAGCCCTCAACGAAATCGTAAAACGTAAGTACATGGAATACCTGAAGGCGAGTGATGCATATAATAAATCACTTAGTTCTAAGTTTGAATATTTAAAGGATAAATTCATCCGTTATGAACGTTTCGGTGTTGAGGGATACATTCACGTGAGAAAAGTATTCGTCAGTAAAGATACTGATGGTAAATGGGGACTATTCTTGCAAGGATTAGGATTTAACGGAAGTATATCGGAATATCAAGACGATTGTGAATTTCGTTGGAGTTGGTGGACAGAGGTCAAATTCCCTAAACGGATATATGATGACGATGACATGTTAAAAGGCTGTATCGTAATAATTGAAGAGAATGAATTTCGTAATGCGTTTAAAGAATTTATTACCGAGGTAAGTAAGGCTGCTGAGGATATTCTCAACAATAAATTAGATTCTCCTGATGATTAACTTTTATTAACGTAAATAATTTGGTAGTCTCAAATTTTCTTCGTACCTTTGCATCGTCAAATTAAAACAAAACATATTAAATATTAACAATTATGGCAAATAGATTTTTAAAGACACTTGCATCAGCATTCGTTGTTGAGAATGAAAACAATGATACGGTAGATGCACAGTCGACACAAGGGGGACAGGCAGCAGTACCATCGTCACCAAATCCACAACCGATGAATAATACTACGGTTACTCAGCAGCAGCCTACAACAGTTACCGATGGTCAGTCGAATGCCCCTCAGTTGAACACTCAGCTTCTTGATAAGCTTTGTGAACGTTTGGAAGCAGAGAATCTTCCAGGCCCTGATTATATGGAGTTGAAGACTTCAGTAATGGATCCTAATATGATGAAAATCATTCCTGACGAGAGACAGCGTTTGATGGCATCATATTGTTCGTTGAAGGTTAATTCAAAGGATTTGACGAAACAGAGAATCCTTGATAGCATTGACCATTATATTTCTATTTTGAATAAATGGCAAGAGGAGGCAATCGCAGGACTTAATGCTGAACGTAATAAGGTAAGTGACAAGAAGCAAGAGATGGATAAGCTTCGTGAACAAATGGCAGCTATTCAGAATAAAATTGATGAACTGAATAAGGATGTCTTGGCAACCGAGTCAAAGTGCAATCAGAATGAGGCTGATATGAAGACTTCTGTTGGTTTCTTGGTAAATAAACTTACTGAGGATAAGAATAAGATTTCAACAATATTAACAGATTAAAATATAGAGGACAGAAATTTATGAATGATTTAGTTCCATACAGTAATGGAGAGACAAAGGTACCATTCTTCAAGAAACCAGGCAGTGTAACGGGTACAATTCTTCTATGCCTTGGAGGTATCTTTGCTTTAATTAACCTTAATCCAATTCTTGCCTTCCTTAACTCATTGTTGGCAAATACGATTACCTTTGTCGGTCTCTGTATTGCACTTGCAGCGATTGCATATTGTATCCTTGACCCGAAGGTTCGTAAGATTGTAAGTGAGTTGTATTTTATGCTTGTAAGAAAGATTATGGGTATCGTCGTGGATATGGATCCAATCTCAATCGTACAACACCACATTGTTCAGATGAAGGAGAAGATCGGGGAGATTACAAGGAATATGGGTTCGTTGAATGGTCTTATCAAGGAATCTGAGAAACGTCTCAGTGACAAGAAGGCTAAGTTCGACAATGATATGGCTGCGTATAAGAAATGTACAGAAAAGGGCAGATTACAGGAAGCTAAGGTATATGAACATTCCGTCGTTCGTCTTGAAGGTATCATTAAACGACAGGAAAAACGTCTTAACGATGCAAAGAAATGGTATAAGATTCTTAAAGACTTGCAATATGCTGCCAACTTAACCGTTAAGGATACTGAGAATGAGGTTGAGGAGCGTGTCGAGGAATGGGAGATGATCAAGAAGCAGCACAAGGTATTTACCAGTGTAATGGGTATCTTGCAGCAGAGTGACCAGCTCAATACATTTACGATGGCAATGGATAGAATGAGTTTCGACATTACTCAGAAATTGGGCGAGATGGAGGATATTATCAATGAGACTGGTAGTATTATGACTAAGATTAACCTCGATAATGAGATTACATCTGAAAAGGCATCAGCTCTTCTTGATAAGTATGATAAATACGGTATTGAGGGTATCTTGTCTGGTTTCAACAACAAGGCATTGGAAGGAAAGAACAATTCAATCAGTAGTACAGGTCTTTTTGACCCAAGAGAAAAGGAATACATTCCTGCTCAGAACGGTAGTTCGGCTATTGCAAATAATAATACTAAGGAAAATGATTGGTTCAATTAAGTTTCTTTAACGTGAAAAATTTGGTAGGGAGAAAAAAATTCCCTACCTTTGCAAACAGAAATTTAATTGAAACGAATTAAGTAAGTAACTAAACAAAAGAAATTAAAATTAAAAAAAAACATGGCAAATGTAATGGTTAGACCTTGGGTCAAGTATGTAGGTGTTCTGATTATTGTAGCAGCAGCTATTTTCGGAATTTCGAAATTCGCAGGTGTAGGTGGTGATGACACTTCATCTAAGAGTAGTAAGAGTGGCGGTCTTGCAAGCTTCTTTGGAGGCGGTGATAAGGATGTCATCACAGTTGGTACAAACACATATGCAGGTTTTATGCCTTTTATGTATCTCAATGGTGGTCTCGACCCTAATGAGAACAGCGTTATCTATAAGGAGTTTGGTATTAAGCTCAAGATTGTAGTGCAGGATGACTTCCAAGCAGGACGTGCGGCATTCAAGAATGGTGATATCGATGTTATGTATTGTACTGCTGATGCCCTTCCTGTCGAGATGAGTGAGGGTTCTGAAATGACAGATGCAAGACTGTTTAATATTTCCAACTGGTCACGTGGAGCTGATGCGATTGTAGTAAATAAGAATATCCATAATGTAGGTGATTTGATTGGTAAGGTTGTCGCTTGTTCAGAGGGTACTGCTTCGCATACACTTTTGCTTAACACATTGGAGACCAATGGTATCGGTTATGACAAGGTTAATATGAAGAGTGGCGTAATGTCTGACAAGGTTAATATTAAGGTAGTTGGCAGTGGTTTGGATGCAGCTTCTATTTTCAAGGCAGGTCAGTGTGATGCCGCAGTGGTATTCTCACCTGATGACCAAGATATTGTTTCAACAATGGCCGGTTCAAAGGTACTTGTATCAACCAAACAGGCTTCAAGCATTATCTGTGACTGTCTTATCGCAAAGCAGTCATATCTGGACGGCAACAAGGAAAAGGTACAGAAGTTGATTTCTGCTCTCTTGTATGCTAACTCTCTGATGAATACTGATGAGAATGCGGTTAAGCAGGCTGCAAAGGCATTCGCAAAGTCTTACGGTACTGATGAGGCATTCGCAATCGAGGGTAGTAAGAATATCCATTATGTAACACTTGGTGATGAGGCTAATTTCTTCGGTCTTAATAGTTCTTATACAGGTATCAAGGGTGATGAGCTTTATTCAAAGATGGCACGTACATATGAGGGTCTTGGTCTCTGCAAGAAGCCATTGGCTTGGAGAAAGGTATCAGATTCAAGTATTATCGAGGCACTTATGAGTGACCCAAGTTCAGTTAAGGGTAAGCAGGATGCTGAGGCAGGTAAGACTTTTACTGCTCCAACAAAGGAGATTGAGAATAAGGAAGTTATTTCAGACAAGAAGTTGACTATCGAATATGGAGTCAATAGTGACATCCTTGATAATGATGCCAAGTCTCTTATCGATAGAGAGTTTGTTACTATTGCAAAGCAGTTCTCAGGCTCACGTGTTAAGATTGTAGGTAATACTGATAATACAGGTAATGCAGCATACAATGTTGATTTGTCACAGCGCAGAGCACGTTCTGTAGCTAACTACCTTATCAAGGAGTATGGCTTCGACAAGAATCGCTTCATTATTATTGGAAACGGCCCAAAGAAGGCAATTGCTGATGGTATTGTAGGTGACAATCAGAAGTATCGTACAACTGACTTCCAGTTGGTAAGCGAGTAATTGATAATTTAATATGTTTTAAATGACAGAGTAATAATAAATTAATTTTTATTTTCTCTGTCATTTTTTAATAAACTGAAATATTATGAATTTCATTAAACAACTTTTCAAGTTTGGTGGTGAGAGTGACTTCGGCAAAGTAAGAAATACTCTCGTAACACTCATAGGTTTTGCGATTATCATTATGCTTTGGCATTTCGTCGCAGCATATGAATTAATTCCGACAAAGGTATTACCTGACCCATTCAAAGTAATAGGTTCAGTAGGAAGTCTCATTACTGATTATCATTTATTCGGTAATATTTGGTTTACCGTAAGTCTTAACCTTATGTGTTATGTATATGCAATATTACTCTCATTACCAATAGGTTTCTTCCTTGCATTATATCCTGTCAATAATATCCTTTTCGGTAAGTCAATAAGTAGTGTGAGGTATCTACCATTGCCCGCCCTTACAGGCCTATTTATCGCCATCCTTGGTCTTACATTCAGTATGAAAATTTGGTTTCTGACAGTGTGTATTATGATTTATATCATTCCTACTGTGGTGAATAAAATCAATGACTTACAGAATCCAAGCAACGTAAAGGATAATGTCTATTTGCAGACTATCAAGACTTTGGGCGCAACTAATTGGCAGAAGTTCAGATATGTATACTTCCCATATGTGACAAGTGGAATCATGAATGATATTGTATCATTGTCTGCCATCAGTTATAGTTATGTTGTTATTTGCGAAATGATATACAAGGACGGTAATATTAGCGGTATCGGTGCGTTGATTAATACGATGATTCGTCAATCATATATGGCAGAGGCATTTGCTCTCTTGTTTATTATCATCATCATTGGTACGATACAGGATATCGTATTCAAAGCTATCGGTAAGAAATTGTTCCCATTCAAGTATAATAGTTAATTAAAAAGTTATGAGTTTTAAATCATTGTTTACTGCACCAGTACCGCAGTCTAAAGATAATACCAATGTTGTTACTACGGCTGAAACCGTGGAGCAACCAAAAGAGAATGTAAATACTACGGTTAATACATCAAGTCCGACACCGTCAGAGGAAGTACAGAATAAAGAAGTGATATCTGCAAGTAAGCCTGTCGTAAGAACACAGGACGGCATTTATCAGTGTGAAGAAACCGATATTTTCAATCTGATTAATATTAGTCAGACTTTCGGAGACTATAAGCTGTTTGAGAATTTCAACCTTAATATCAAGGATTTCACCAATAAGGGTCAGTTCATTTCTATAATGGGTGCATCAGGCTGTGGTAAGAGTACCCTGCTTAAATATCTTGCGGGTCTCAATAAACCTGCTAAGGGTGACATTCTTTTCTATGGTAAACCTCTTAAAGAGACTGATAATATCCCTATGATTTTCCAACAGTATTCATCATTCGATTGGATGACCGTATTGGAAAACGTTGCCTTACCTATGAAGATGAAGGGTGTCCCTAAGAAGGAACGTGAGGAAAAGGCAATGAAACTTATTGAACTGGTAGGTCTCAAGGGACACGAGAATAAGTGGGCAAAGATGCCTCCATTGTCAGGTGGTCAGTTGCAGCGTGTAGCCTTAGCTCGTTGTCTTGCAACAAATTCGAATATCATTCTTTTGGATGAATATAGTAGTGGTCTTGATATTCTTTCTAAGCATTCAATGCAGGATACTCTCTTGGATGTATATTATAGTTCTGAACTTGATCCGACATTCATTAATGTAGGACACGATATCAGCGAGTGTGTATACCTGTCGAATCGTATTTATATCCTGACAGCGAATCCTTGTAAGGTACACAATGTCATTGATATTGATTTCAGCGAGTATGGTGATAGACGTAATAGCGATATCCGTTCAACTGATAAATTCGGTCAGTATGTTAGTCAGATCGAAAATATTATGAACGAAATTAATAATAATAAAAAATAAGGGTAGTATGAAAAAGTATCCATCGGTATGGATCACACATAAATTAGTATACGACGGACGTAAGTTGGAGAAGAAGTTTGATATTAGTGTTAAACTATCCGCAATGTTTCCTGCCACACATTATACTAAGGACACCGAAGATGAGGCAATAAAATTCTGTATTGAACGTTTCGGTAAGTATGATTCATTAAGAAAAGACATTTAAGGAAAATTAACCGAGAAATAGCAAATTCTCGGTTAATTTTTAGTATATTTGCAGCGGTTATTCAAATAAGTCTATAATATATGGAGATTAAATATATAAAAGGCGATGCAACTTCACCTATTATCGTCGAAGGTAAGAAATCTGTGATTGTTCATTGCGTAAATACCTTGGGGGCGTGGGGAAAAGGTTTTGTAGTTCCATTAGGACAGAAATATCCTCAGTCAAGAAAGATATATAATCATTTTATACAGCTACATAAAGAAGGTTATTATACAAGCCTATTAGGACTTATATGTATCGCCCCGAACGTGAGTAAGGATATCGATGTCGTCAATCTGTTCGGACAGGAAAGAATCTATCCTATAATGAAGGATGGCGAAATAATTATTCCCCTTGATTATGTAGCGTTACGTAAGGGTTTTGAGACAATTGTCGATAGTTATGCATCAGAATATTCATATAAACCAGTACCAATAACTGTTCATATGCCAAGAATCGGTTGCGGACTTGCAGGCGGTGATTGGAATAAAGTTGAAAAAATTATCAACGAGACTCTTATTGATAAAGGTATCGAGGTTTATGTTTATGATTTAAAATAGATTAATTTAAAATTATGGATACAAATATTAAGAAATGTTTTATCAGTATTCCTGTCACAGGACACGAGGATACATATGTGGATGATTGCATTAAAGTTAAAGACCAATTAGTCGAACGTTATCCTAATGTCGATTTCATTACCCCTATTGATGTAACGATGGAATTAGATAGACCTACATCATTTTATATGGGAAAGGATATCGAGCAATTGTTAGATTGTGATGCCATTGTATCTGTCCACGGATGGGAGGCAAGTAAGGGTTGCAAGGTCGAGAGGTATACTGCCGAGGTATACGGTTTGACACGTTACTTTATTGATGAATTATTGACACCATAAGTAACAAAGATGTTTGACCTTATCCCAGTTAAAGTAAGACACCTCATAATAGGAATAATATTGACAGTACTATTAGTTGCCTTGCAAATCATAGGATTTATAGAATTTAGCTGGTGGCTGTTGTTTATTCCTCTTATTACACCTTTCTTGGTGATTATCTCGTTAATCATAATTGCACTTTTTATCATTTACAGAAATACTAATCCACATTAATTATGTATCATTTTATTAAAATTAAACGGTTTGGAACTATCAGTTGTTGGTATTTCGTGCCTAAAACAGAGGAAGAGATTCTTGAACATTGGGATAAATATGTATCACCGATAATAAAGGACGGAATACGTGATACTTTCGATACTCATTTCAAAAAGTTAATGAAACACCCTAGCAATCAATATGCCGTATGCCTTGAATTATTGGCAAAGGCACATAATCAGGGCAAAGTCAATATGGGTATTTTTGAGGAAGGTAGAAATGAAATGGTAAAAGTGATCGAACAACGTATCAGTTGCTTTAGAAAGCACCATAAGACCCTTCTTACTTGTAGTATGTTGGAATCGTTCAAAATGGATGATGATGTCATCGTTGAAGAAAAAGATATGGAGACATTGACTTTCCCAGATGAAGCCGAATATAATATCGACGATGTACGATTTTTGCAGTGGCCTGGTGGAACGCATTGGTATGCAAAAATAGGTAAACTCGATATCTGCGATGATATGGGACAATACAAATGGAATTGTAAAGGTGATGCCATCGAAGCAGCCAAGTGGTGGATTAAAAATAATTGATTCTTATAATGATCGACAATACAAAGGAATATATCGTTTGTGCTGCTTATCGTCAAAGCAGAAACACGTCTAATAGACGAAAAGTGATAAATGATATCGGTAAAGACCCTAAATCCATATATTATGCCCCTCACAATGAGGTCTTTGACTTACGTCTTGGCTATCGTCATCCTGATATCATATATCAATATGGTGATGAAATAGACCAAAGTGACGGAGGTGGCTTTATGACATCAAAGGGACGTTATGTAGACAGAACCGAGGCAATGAAGATTGCCTATGAATGCGGTCAAGTAACGAAAGAAACTGCCGTACGTGATGATGGTAATGGGCAATACGGTTCTTTATTTTCAGAAGATATATATTAATATTAATTATTATGAAGAAATTTTCAGAATTACAAGTAAATGATTATATATTCGAATGTTGTGATGACTTTCCGAGAATGACTGTCGCATATAGGATAACTTCGATCAATAAAGGCAGTACTCAGACAATTTTATTAATGAAAGAATTTGGAAAGCCCGAATGCATAAGGCATTTATACATTTCTAATAATAAACTTGACCAATGCAAGCATATTACGAGTGGCTTTTGTAATCACAATTATCGGTTTCAAACAGAATGGATTATACCGGACAATGGTGTGTATGGTCGTTATATCGACAAGGCTTCAAGTAATATTTTTCAAAGAGAGTACCAGGTAGTCCAGGAAAAGGTCTTTGAAATAGCGTCGTATAATTTTGGTCAAGATAAAAGTCTGTTTAAGACCGAAAAGCTTCTTATACAAAGATTGCCCGACAGCGAGTATTTTATTATAGGAAAGAACGATCTCGATAGGTTTTTTAAAAGAATATATTGATGATGAACAATGACAAGAAAAGGATAATTAATCCACCAAGAGATTTATGACCGAATAATTCTGTTCGTCGAGAACATCTTGATATATGGAAAGTCGATTTGCCATCATATCTGATTAATGAATCACGTAATGTGGTTTTACTCCAAAGGATCGTTGATAAGATAGAGCATAAGTTTGAACATTGCGAACGTTTCCTTTCAGATAATCAAGATAATATCAAGTTATCTTATTATACTGAAGGTTATTATAACGGTCGTGCAAGGGCACTTGAAGATGTAATAGACCTTATATCTGATACGATCGAAAAAGCATATAATGAACAATATAAATAATTATTAAAATAATATCGAATATGGGATGTGATATACATTTGATAGTAGAATATCGAAGACGAAAAGAGAGAACTGTAACAAAGGAACGACTTACTAAGAAGAATCCAGACGGTACACCGGCAACATACACCTATACCTTGGATTCAAAGTGGAGAACCGGCGATACCGTTAAAAAGGGATGGAGTGAGAGAGTATACGGAATGTTCGCATTATTGAATAATGTGAGAAATTATTGGGAGGATAAATTTAAACCTCTTCCTGACCGAGGTTTACCTGAGGATGCGTGTGATGACACCTTGAGAACATACTGTTACAAAGTAATTCCTGATGATCAATATTCGGAAAAGGTAGATTATTATGACGATTCCGATAATTATTGCCGTAAGAGTGATGCCGATAAATGGGTCGAAAAAGGATATTCAAAACGTTATATCATTAATGATGAAGAGTGGGTAAGTGGTCCTGATTGGCATAGTCCTAATTGGTGTACTTTACAGGAATTGGAAGATTGCTATAAACAGGTATTTAAGGATAGTTGGGAAGGTTATTATATTGAATGGGCAGCGTTAATCGGGGCAATGAAAGGCTATGAGGCGAGTGGCGAATTTGAAACCCGTGCCGTTTATTGGTTCGATAATTAAGTTATTCTAATAATACAACATTATAAGAGATACAATAGTCGGTTATTTCGATGATGAATTGATTAAAGATTTACCATTCGAGAAAACGCCCGAGGAAACAATGACACCCGAGGAATATTATGAGAATTTCAAAGGAAAATTCGTCTCATACAAGGGTAAGATGGACGGCAAAGTCGCTGGCTATGTTGAACATTACCTTATTATAGGATTTGACGACGAACGTGGTTGTATTAAGTCATTCAGTCCTCAGGTGACATATGATAAGGATTACAAGTCATATCGTTTTTCGAAGATGAAAAACATTACGCCATTTTGATTAAAAATAAAGGAGGTTAAGTTTTTTTAACTTCCTTTATTTTGTTATTAATAAAAAAAGTTGTATCTTTGCATCGTAAATATTAAATGAACGTAATTATGGAATTTTTCGATACTATAAAAGATAAGGTGATTTCATTTCGCAAAGGAGTGAGAAACTTATGCTATTTCTTTAATGTTATATGGAATTATCGTGACTTCGACTACAGTTATATGCTTGGTGTCGAGGAACGTATAATGGAAAGTATGAAGAAATATTTTGAAGAATGCCATATTGCTGAAGGTGATCCTGAGACTGCAAGAGACTTGGGACTGTGTCTCAAGATTCTCAAAGAAATGGAGAATTGTACCGATTATTGGTACGCTGAGGAGAGAGAGGGGCATTCACCGATAAAAAAGATAAATATGAACAACGCTCCATCCTTTCATAAAAGGATGATGGCAGGAAAAGGAAAGAATAATAGATTAATTCAATATGATTGGTATGAAGCCAAATGTTGGAGATTATATAATCTAATTAGGATGAATAAGATGCAAACATGGTGGAACTAAAATCAATTAAGTTATATGGAATTTAAGACTTTGAAGGATAGAATGCTTTACTATCGCAGCCTTACGGATTATAAGGTAATGCCTAACTGTTATACCTTGGTAATGCTTGACGGTAGGTCTTTCTCCAAGATGGTTAAGAATAAATTTGAGTTACCTTTTGATGATAATTTCATCGATATGATGAATGAGACAGCGAAATACATATGCAAGAAAATTCAAGGGGCATTATTCGCTTATGTACAGTCAGATGAAATTAGTATTTTACTTTCAGATAAAGGTGATACATTCTTTGGAGGCAGATTAAATAAGATGCAGTCAATCATTGCGAGTATGGCAGCGAGTAAGTTCAATCAACTGATGATGCTATACAATTTGAAAAATGGCATTGAACCGAATGACCCGATGAAAATCGTAGAAAACACCAAATTGGTAGATTTCGACTGTAAAGTATGGAATGTACCTACTTTCAATGATGCAATTGCTTGGTTTATATATCGTCAGATTGATTGTATCCGTAATTCCAAGCAGCAAGCAGCACAGACTTATCTGTCTTTTGAACAGTTACTTAATCAGGACACGGATAAACAAATTACGTTGTTAAAGGTTAATAAGGGTATTGATTGGGAGACAGAATATGATGATGGAAAGAAATTCGGTCGTTTTATCTACAAGGAAATTACCCCAATGAGGGTGTATGTCGAAAAACTCGATAAGGAAATAAAATGTAATCGGAGTTTTTGGTCGACACATTTCGCATTTGAGTTAACCGATAATGGCAAAAAAGATGAGTTCATAAAGTTAATCAAGAGTCTTAAAGAATTGAGAGTAAAAGAAAATTAATTTATATTTAAAACGTTTTAAAATAAATTCGAAATGAGAAAAATTATTGTAAGTGGTTTTCTCGGCCAAGATGCAACGAAGCAGATTTCAAAGCAGAATCGAGAATATGTGACTTTCAACATTGCAAACAATGAGTATAATGATGAAAAGGGGGCAGATGGCAGACCTATCACCCGTTGGTTCAGAGTTACTTGTCTTAATCCAAACCAATTGTCATTCGCATCGAATCTTAAGAAAGGTTCTAATGTAATTGTCACAGGCTCTCTTAGAGACAGTGTATATCAGAGTCATCAGGGAACATGGAATATTAGCCGTGACATTATGGCAGATAGCATTGAGTTCAATAGTAGCCGTCAGAATGATGGTCAATCAAATGGGCAGCAGAATCCTACGGTTGGCACACAGCGTAATACTGTACCACAAGGAGCTGCGACACCAACAATGCCGACAGTCTCATCTATGCCAACGACAGCACCTATCCCACAAGCACCATCGGCACCTGCCGTTAAGAATGGAAATATCCCTGTACCTCCTTCTAATGTGTCGTCAGAGGATGCCATCGATGATCTTCCATTCTAATTTATATAATATAAAAGACGGAAATTCTATTAACGAGGATTTCCGTCCTTTTATTTAAATCATAAAATAAGATGAGTAACGAGTTAAAAAGACAAATTCAAACCTTTGATGATAAATATGATAGACACAAGGCAAAGGATAATTTGATTAACGTATTGTTGATAATCTTAGGCATTGCTATGTTAGGAATGCTTATCTTCACCTGGTAATTAATAAATTTTAAAACATAAAGAATGTTTACAAAAGAAGAAAGAAGTGGTTTTAAGTAAAGGAGGCTTCTCCATTAACTGCCCGTGAAGAAATGGAACGAAAAATAAAATGGAATCCTGATATAAAGGATATCTTATATATTAATATGTTACCGATATTAAACCGATTAGGACTATGAAAAAGAGGGAAGATATAATCAGAGATGTCATTATAGGTATTATTGCAGGTACCATTATCGCTTTATTGACTTGTTGTGCTGATAAACCTGTTAAATCTGCCGAAGAATTAAAGGCTGAATATCTTAAAAAGGAACAAGAGGAAAAAGCCATCCGTCAAGAGAAAGAAAGAATACGTCGAGGTGAATTAACATACAAGGAAGCGATTGAACGTATATATGAAAAGAACCGTTACGTTCATTATTTTTCGGATGTATTCAGATTCTATGATGAAGGTCATTATTATAAATGCTTTCTTACTGTATCCGACCAAAATACCCAATATCCTCACAGTTCAAGTGGTATTGTACATGATCTTAATTGCCCCTGTAAACAAAATAAATAGATATGTTAGAGAAGGATAGAAAAATAATCTGTCAGAAATGCCATAGTCCAATGAGAAGGATTGATGATATTACTTTTAGATGTACTAAATGTAATGTCGAGGAAGAAATACGTTTTACCGTTCCCGATGAGGAGAAAGAGCAATATTCATTTCTACAATGAAGATATGCCAATTACGGATAATAGCGATAGTGAATTATATTGCGATAGATGCGGTCATTCTCTATTAATGGAAGATAATTTTATGCTTTCAGATAGGGATGATACTGTCTCTGAGGATAATGATTCCGTCGGCGTAGATTGCTATTGCCCTAATTGTGGCGCATTGTATTCAATTGTTGAACGCATTAATAAAGATTAATTAATTTTTAAAATATGGAAAATAATAAGGTAATTGTTATTAATTTAATGGTAGGACCTGGTTCAGGTAAGTCGACGGCAGCATCTGGCATTTTCTACCGTTTGAAAAAGATGGGAGTAAATTGTGAACTTGCCCTTGAATTTGCCAAGGATAAGGTATGGGAAGAGGCATTCAGAACAATGGATGACCAAATTTATATCTTTGCCAAACAGTATCATAAGTTGTGGAGACTAAGAGATAAAGTCGACGTGATTATTACTGACAGTCCTCTGTTGGTTTCTATCTTTTATAACAAGACTCCATCCAAGTATTTTAATGACTTTGTAATTGAACAATTTAATAGTTTCGATAATATGACATATTTCATTGAACGACCTGATCGTTATCAGCAGTCAGGAAGGATACAGAATGAAGAAGAATCCAAGGAGATTGACATTACATTGAAGGATATAATGGATGAATACAATGTCGATTATAAAGTATACTCATGTAATGACGCTGTAAATAGAATCGTTGCCGACATTTCAGACAGAATTTAATAATTTAACTTATATTAACGGAAATTCTTTGGAGTTTCCGTTTTTTTCTTTGTAATTTTGCAAACGATAATAAGATATAAAAGATTTATAAAATGGAGAATAAGAATTTAACATTCGGAGAAGCGACAAAGTTACTTAAGGAAGGCAAGGCAGTCCGTCGTAAGGGATGGAACGGAAAGAATCAATTCATTTATTATGTTCCTGCTTCTCGTTATAAAGCGATGACCGACATTGCCAAGAAGATTATGGATAAGGATGGCTATGTCAATTATGCTGCATATTTGGCAATTAAGACAGAAAAGGGTATCGTCGCTATTTGGTCACCTGTATTGTCAGATACATTGGCTGAGGACTGGGAAATTGTAGAACTCTAAACATATTAAATAAGATGGAAAATAAGAATCTTGATAAGGCATACAACGAGAATATTGTAGCCTTGAGTAAATTGACGAAGGGAACAAAATGCATCACTGCCGTACGTAACATCATTGATAAGGCAGAAAGTCAGCAAGTAAAGGGAATGAAAAAGATGTTTACTGTCATTACATCACAGTTGGTACAGGAATTGTCACGTCGATGGAATAATATTGAACGTCTCGACAAGAAGTATGCTTCAAAGTATACTGATGTCAATACTCTTATGAATGAGTTGTATGACAATTACTATGGTAAGATTACCAAGAAATATTGTTATCATGATGAACTGCCATCACACCTTCGTTGTCTGACAAAGGCATTGATTATGACTGAGAGACGCAAGTTGGGACTTGACAAGAATAGCACTAAATTTTAATTTTTAAAAATAGAGATGAAAAATATTAATCAAATTATAACTCATTTTACTGACAACGATCTGTATACGTTTACCTGTCAATACTATATTCTTCACACTTATCCACGGGCAGAAGTCAGGTATTCATTTTTTGACCGTAATAAGTTTTGTTATCCTCAAGGTTTCGGTGAATTGCTTCGAGAACAAGTTGACAATATGAGAAATATTCTTATTACGGATGATGAAATTAAATTTATGAGAGAGAAAATTTATTTTCTTCCAGAATGGTATTACAATTTCCTTCGTGGATTCCGCTTTAATCCATCGGAGGTTCATATATCGCAAGATATTGAAGGTCATCTCTCAGTTATAATAGAAGGCAAATGGTATTCCACGATAATGTGGGAAATGCCTATTTTATCTACGATTTCTGAACTATTACATATTATCAATGGTGATGTCGAAAAAGTTGATAGAATCGACGAATATAATAGGGCATATGAAAAAGGAATTAGAGCTTTTACGAATGGTCTCGTGCTGAGTGATATGTCGACTAGAAGAAGGTTTGATTTCCATAATCAGCGTGATATAATAAAAGCCCTTAAAAATGCCTATACCGATTGTATTAATAAACATAATTGTAATGGTAGATTTGTTGGAACCTCAAATGTATGGTTTGCAAAGGAATTTGATTTGATGCCTATCGGTACTTTAAGCCACCAGATAATTTGTGCTGAAGAGTGTGTCAGCGGTGTCTTTGAGTGCAATTATAATGTGATGAATAAATGGAGTAAATGTTATGATGGCGATGTCGGAATATTTTTGTATGATACCTTTGGTGATAATGTATTCTTAAATAATCTTTCTAAACGTCTTGCAAAGACATTTGACGGACTACGTGTTGATAGTGGTGATGAAAAAGAACAGACAGAAAAAATAATTACTAAGTATCGAGAATTAGGCATTGATCCATCTTCAAAAGCGATAGTTTATTCTAATGCACTGACGATTGATAAGGCAATCGAACTTCATAGGTGGATTAATGGTCGTATTAAAGATTCGTATGGAATAGGAACTCATTTAGGGGGTCAAGTTAAAAATAACGAAACTTCTGAATATTTTCCTTATAGTAATATTGTAATTAAATTAACCGGATTTAGAATTACTGAAACCCGTGAATGGCATGATTGCGTTAAACTTTCTTGTGATAAAGGAAAAACGATTGGAAATAAAGAAAAATGCAATTACTTATTAAAAGTAATAGGTTAAAATAAATGGGGTCATTTTATATTTTTTAACTTAAAATATTTTGTTTATTGGCGATATTATTGTACCTTTGCATCTGTAAAAGATACATTAATATTTTAATATTATTAAATTATGGCAAATAGTACTGATATTTTAACAAGGGATGAAAATCGAGTTAGGATTTTCGCTGAAGGAATCACAATAGATGAGACTCTTCCTAAATATAGGATCATGGTAGAGAAAGATACTACTGCTACGTCTCTCGATGATGTATCCAATAATCTTACTTCTCCAGACTACTCGGAACCACGAATTAAGAGTGGAAGTAGTATTACCGACTTGTCATCATTGAATTATGAAACCTTGAAGGCATATCTCATTGATGAGCAGAACAAGGATGGTAAGAAAGGATTCTCGATGACCGATTTTAATATTACGATGTCTAATAAGATTAGACAAATTGTCAAAAATACATCTTATTATCGTGATGGTCGTACCCTCGCTGATTATACAATCACTGGTGATTGGGATGTCCCTAACAATCCACGTCCATTAACTTTATGGAGTACCATCAAGGATTTCTTCAGAAAGAAAAAGGAATTTAAGGAGGGAAAAAAGGCTTCTGATAAGTTTGATGTCGTTAAGTATTTTGCCGATGTACATATGGCATCAAAAGAAAATAGCGACAAATACGTCAATCGTCTGTCAGAATACATTAATTGTATCGGAATCGCAGAATCAACAGGTCAGGTTGCTCTTAAAGAGAAACTTTTCGGTCAATTGGTAATCAATAAGTATGAGAGTATCCTTTATGCAAATGGTTATGACAAGCTCATTACAGAAGATGTAATGGTCAAACTTACCAAGAAAGCACCAAAGGCTCTGTCCTTAACATATATTGCAAACTATACCCGTACGATTCCTCTTGATGTTATCAAGAAGAAGTTGGAACTTGATACCTTGGAGATATTCGACAATTACGTGATTCTGCATTATGATCCTAATGGCAAGTCATATGCGCAGACCGTTGAGGAACGTAGGAAAGAGGTCGAGAAGGCAAAGGATCCAATTCTGTTCGGCGTAATCGCAGGAAGTGATAAACTGTATTATATCGGCGATTGGGAGGATGAGTATTGTAACCTTCGTCTTGAAAATGTCGTTGATATTGTTGGACAGGAGGAGGTAACAAAGCATTATCTTAAGGAAGTAATTAAATAACAGTTTAACATCTGGGGCAATAAGGGTTTAATATTATTGTCCCATTTATTTTATTTAGAATTATGGGATTTTGGGGTATTATTTCGATTGCCGCAAGTATAATTTTCTTCCTATTGTCATTTATCGACTGGGTATCTTACAGCAATGATTATTCATTAAAATATAACAGTCGTGACAAGAATTATGAGCTGTGGCGACAACACGGAGGTATATTAACATTGTTGCTGACATTCTTCTCGATATTATGGTTTATAGGGGCTAATATCGTAATTTGTTATGGAATATATGACTGTCCTAGTATGTTAGTCTCATTCCTTAGCATTTCATTCGTCATCGTAGCGACAATACTTATGTTCTTGATGATCGATAACGAACTCGGTATTAAAAAATTGGAGGATATGGTACATGTATAGGAGAAAATTCTTTTTCGGTAAACATAAAGGTGAATTTATATTGGATGTCATTGAATATGATACCCAATATATTTCATGGTGTCTGAAATACGTTGATTTCCTAAAGTTCAATGATATGGAAATGCAAGCCTATAATGATAAATTGAAAGCTGCCAATGCTTATGACATCAATGCTGTTCCAAAAGAGATGATTAACATAGGGAATACTTGATGAGGTTATAACATTTTTTAACTTAATATATTTTAGTTAATCGATTATTTTTATTATCTTTGCAACGTATTTAAAAATTTATGCAAAAGATGAAACATACCAATAAGATATTTTACACTGTTTCCTTGGTGATATTGATAGTAATGGGTATAATCTCCTGTAAGACATTTATCCTATATGTATCGATTACCTCATTGTTAATGTATCTGCATTTGACCATCACTACTTTAAGTAACGCATTGGTGGCAAGAGATTTCGATAGTAAAGGGGATTTATTTTGGAAATTGCTGTTTATGACCACTTCGGCAATAGGTTTTAGTATATACTTCACAACTTAATTTAAATTGATTTTTATTATGGAAGAAATGATAGACGGCCATAAGATACCCGAAACACAGAAAGGTCTTAAATATTCTTGGATGAGGGCAGAGACGGATGATGTTAGTTATGATGAAACCTTTAATTCAATAGAGGAATGCATCGAGGATGCCCATTATAGTTGGGATAATCGTGTAAGCCATTACGAGGATGTCGACGAAAACGGTGTTGATGAAATTACCGGTTTTACAATAAGTAGACCCGTAATAGTTATCGGTGTTGAACGTGATATAATTGACCAAATCGATACCAAGGGTCTCCTTAATGGACTTATCCGTGATATTGACGAAGAAATGTATTATAATGTAGAAAGTTTTACTTGGTTTGATACTGTATGCCAACGTGATAATGTAGAAGATCTCGAAGACAACTTTAAGAAATTCATAAAGGATAACTTTGATATAAAACCCGAACACGTTCTTGATACCTTTTACTTAGAATATGACCTTTTAAATGATAAATGGATTAAAGAATAACATACAATAATGGCGAAGATTTATTTTAAAAACGAGAATTGCTTCACTACCTTGGAGAATATGGCGAAAGCCAATTACAAAATTGACCTTGTGCTTACGTCACCTCCATATGCCACAAGTCGCAGTAAGGTCAAGACACAAAAGGCAATGGATTCATATAATCGTCGTTATGATATCTGTCTTGATGACATGACTCCTGAACAATATCGTGATTGGACGGTTGATTTATTTAATCACTTTGACAAGGTATTAAAAGAAAACGGTGTAATCTTATATAATGTTTCGTATGGTTCTGAAAATCCATCGGCACTATGGCTTTCATTACTTTCCATTATTGAGGGCAGTAATTTTATGATAGCTGATACCATTATATGGAAAAAGAGTAGTGCCTTGCCTAACAATGTAGGTAATAAACTTACAAGAATTACTGAATTTGTTTTCGTACTATGTCGTAAGAAAGAATATAAGACTTTCCGAATTAATAAGAAAGTGAAGAGTATTAGACAAGATACTGGGCAGAAGTATTATGAAAATATGTATAATTTCATCGAGGCACCGAATAATGACGGTCCTTGCAAATTGAATAAGGCTACATATTCATCGGATTTATGCGTCAAATTGCTCGATATGTATGGACAAGCAGACTATAAGGTTTATGACCCATTTATGGGAAGTGGTACGACTGCAATTGCGTGTGAAAAATGGGGTAATGATGAAATGATTTGCATAGGCAGTGAATTGTCAGAACAGCAAGTCCAATTCAGTAAAGATCGATTGGAAAAATATAGAAAAGAACATAAGGTAGTAACTGAATAATAAAATATTATATGAAGAATTATGGTTTCGTGAAAGTTGCAACAGCTATTCCTACAGTAAAGGTCGCTGATTGCAAATATAACCGACAGCAGATTAATAAATTAATCGATAATGCTGAAAGTGACAACTGTGACTATGTCGTATTTCCTGAGTTATCTATCACAGGTTATACTTGCCAAGATTTGTTTCACCAAGCAACATTGATAGCTTCAGCCAGTAATGAATTGTATCATATTACCCTTAATACTATCGGTAAACACGTTACTGCTATTGTAGGTGCTCCATTGATGGTGGATAATATGCTTTTTAATTGTGCGGTAATTATTGCGAATGGCTTCATCAAGGGCGTTGTGGCAAAGACACATCTTCCTAATTACGGTGAGTTCTATGAAAAACGCTGGTTCGCAAGTTCACAGGACATTATTGAAAAGAGAATTGATATATTTGATTCAAAGAATATTCTGTTCACTAATAAGAGACAGGTATTCGAAGACGAGAACGGTATTAAATTCGGCATTGAAATCTGTGAGGATCTATGGTCTCCTATTCCACCGAGCAACCATCTTACATTGGATGGAGCAGATATTATTTTTAATCTGTCGGCAAGCGATGAATTGGTAGGTAAGCATAGATATATCAAGAGTCTCGTGGCACAGCAGAGTGCAAGAACCATTTGCGGTTATGTCTATACATCATCGGGTTTTGGAGAGAGTACACAGGATTTAGTATACTGTGGAAAATCACTTATCTATGAAAATGGCGAAGAATTGGTCGATACTGGCGCATATGTAGTTAATTTCAATAATCGTCTTTTGAAGACTGAAATCGATGTAGAGAAATTGCGTATTGAACGAATGAAAAACAGTACATTCGTTTCGGCAAATCGTATGATGAATACAAATAAGGTCAACAATGAAACCTATTGTGTCAACATTAATGAAAATCTAATCGAGCAAAGCATTTTTGACCGTCCTTTCAATCGTTCATACAATCGTACACCGTTTATTCCGAATGATTTCCATGATATCGATGGAATATTCTCAATACAGTCACTCGGTTTGATTAAGAGATTAACTCATATCGGATGTGATAAAGTCGTCATTGGTATTTCAGGCGGTTTGGATTCAACCTTGGCACTCCTCGTCTGCATTAGGGCATTCGATGCGATGGGTATTGACCGAAAGGGTATTATAGGAATTACGATGCCTTGCTTCGGTACAACAAAACGTACTCTAAACAATTCAAAGGAATTGATGGAATGCCTCGGTATTACTTCATATGAAATAGATATTACAAAGGCAGTCGAACAGCATTTCAAGGATATAGATCACGACCCAAATAAGGCAGACATTACATTTGAGAATTGCCAAGCCCGTGAACGCACCCAAGTACTGATGGATATGGCTAATAAGCATAATGCCATTGTTATTGGTACGGGTGACTTGTCAGAGTTGGCATTGGGATGGGCTACATATAATGGAGACCATATGAGTATGTATAATGTAAATGTTAGCATCCCTAAGACATTGTGTATCGAAATGGTTAGACAGTCGATAATAACAGGATATTCTTATTCAGCGTTTAAATCGACTGATGAAAAGGTAAGGGATATCATCAGTGATATTTGCAATACTCCTATCAGTCCTGAATTGAAACCCGTCGATGAAAATGGTGAACTTAAGCAGAAGACCGAGAATAGTATTGGCCCTTACGAGTTGCACGATTTCTTTCTCTATCATATGATACGTTACGGTTTCGCACCTAATAAGGTGTTTATGATGACAAAGAATAGTTTCGGTAAAAAGTACAGTGATAAGGAAATATTGAAATGGCTTACGACATTTATCAAGAGATTCTTCTCACAGCAGTTCAAGCGTAGTTGCTTACCTGATGGACCGAAAATCGGTAGTGTATCATTGTCACCTCGTGGCGATTGGAGAATGCCAAGCGATGCTTCTCGTGAAAGTTGGCTTGAAGCGTTGACCTATATTCCGAATTATAATGAATTAATTAATTAATATTAAGTTTATGTTTCATAACATTGTAAAATATTCATACGATGATATTACTATTTGTCCAGCCGTGGCAAGTGAGATATCACATCGTTCAGAATGTAACACATTGCTCAAAAGTGGTTTCTTACCGATATTTGCATCACCGATGTCTACTGTAGTGGATGAAAAGAACTACCCTATGTTCGAAGCTAATCGCATTATTCCGATTCTTCCCAGAACAAAGGATTTCCCATTAGCACAACGTCTTGAATATGCTTTACTCGGCAAATGGGCGGCTTTTTCATTACAGGAATTTGAGGATAACTTTACTGTAGAAATAGGACAGCCATATAACGGATTGCCTTACACTGTCCTCATTGATATTGCTAACGGTCATATGGAAAGATTGTTTACTGCTGTCTCGAAGGCAAAGGAAATTTGGGACGATAAGTTGACCGTAATGATAGGTAACGTTGCAAATCCTGAGACATATGTAAGATGTTGCGAATGCGGCGCAGATTATGTGAGATTTTCGATTGGTTCTGGTTTCGGTTGTATTACATCAAGTCAAACAGGGATACATTACCCTATTGCATCTCTCATTAATGAGACCTATCTAATAAAAAAGCAATACGAAAGAGTTCATAATATCGAAGAAAGCTTACTACCTAAAATTGTCGCCGATGGTGGAATAAGAGGTTATAAAGATGTCGTTAAGGCACTTTGCCTAGGAGCTGATTATGTAATGATAGGTAGCGAGTTTGCAAAACTTGTTGAGAGTGCTGCTCCATTATATGCACCTTATGATGACGCAATTTCCAATGAAAGATTAAACCGATTCCGTTTCAATATCCGAGAGGAGAATGGTCATTTTACTGTACTTTTTGACTGCATTGTTAATATCAGAGGTGGTCTGTATAAAAAGTTTTATGGAATGGCAAGTAGACAAGGACAGATTGACATGAATGGGTCAAAGGACAAGACTTCTGAAGGTGTCTGCAAGGAGATAAAGGTAACTACCAATATCGTCAAGTGGTCTGATAATATGAGAGATTACTTGAAATCTGCAATGAGCTATCTGGGTATTAAGGATATTACATCACTTAATCCTATGAATGTCGAGACATATGTATTGTCCGAAAATGCAAAAAACAGCATCAATAAATAGATTGTTAATTCCATATAGGATAGTTTAACTGTCTTATATGGGATTTTTTTTTCATTTTCATAGGTGATTAACAAACTATAACATAATAAATTTGGTATTTTCATATTAATTCGCTATCTTTTCAACGAAAAAATATAGAGAATATAATATGAAGATAGACTTAGCAAATTTTTCAGAAGAAAGACATAAGAAAGGTCGGACGTATTGGGGATATATAAGGGGTAGTCACTGTTATGAACCTTGGGGCGAGAATAGTGACATCGATATGCTTTACGTGGCTAATGATGACGTTGAACTTATCCCCGACGAGAATTACGTTAGTGCCGATTGTGTAAAATCGGATAAAAGGATATATCAAACGGAATCCGAAGGTGTAGGTGTTATAGTTGTCAAATATTCTGATTTCGTTTCATTGATAGAAGAACAATCGCCATTGGCATTAGAAGCAATTTTTTCGTCTCAATACGAAGGATTACATAAAGATCCGAATGAAGTTTTTCTTGATTTATATAAATTAGATAAATGGAAACTTCGTGAAAGTTTTGGTTCAATTGCTAGTAATTCCTTTGTCAATGCAAAGAAGAAAATGACCATAAAGGAGAGTTATGACATCTGTTGTGCCTTGAAAAGCTTATTCCGTTCAATTCGTTTATTAATGTTTGCTTGTCAGATAGCTGAAAAAGGAAGAATTACTGATTTTGAATGTGCAGTTTCTTTATGGAAAGAGATAAAGGAGGATTACAAGAAAGGCTTCGAATGGAAGGATTTCAAAAAGAAATATAAACCAATTTGGAATGAATGGCATAGCAAGATGGTAAAGTTGTGCCCAAAGCCAAAAGAACTTTATAAAAATAACAAATGAAATATATGGGTAATAAACAAAGGATAGTAAATGATATACTTCCTTTGATGCTGGACGATAAATATACTACCTTTGTAGATTTATTTTGCGGTAGTTGTTCTGTAATACAAAAAGTACCTTTAACATATCACCGTATCGCAAATGATAAGAATAAATATCTTATCGAAATGTGGAAATCTATCGTAGAGGATAAGGAATTTCCTCTTGAAATACCAAAAAACTTATATTCCGATGTACGTGATTGTTGGCACGGTAGGAATAATAGATATGAGGATGATTATATCGGATGGGTAGGATTTATGGCATCATTCAATGGCAGATTTTTTGATGGTGGTTATAGTGGACATCACGTTAAAGGAAAGAATGGTAAGGAACGTGATTATATCACTGAACAGATAAAGAATACATTGGCACAGAAAGATGAACTCAAGACAGTCGATTTCTATAGTGGTTGTTACGACGAATTGACTATTCCTAATAATAGTATCATCTATTGCGATATCCCATATTTAGGTACTAAGCAATATGATACATCAAAAGGTTTCGACTACGATAAATTCTACGATTGGTGTCGTAAAATGAATGCCACCGGTAAATATAAAATATTCATCAGTGAGTATACGATGCCATCTGATTTCCGTTGCATTTGGCAAAAGGAAATAACTAATGCAATGAATCCTACCATCACAAAGAAGCCGATTGAAAAATTATTTACATTAGATTAATGGAGAGTAAACTATATGTCGAAGGAAGAAATAGAAGATATGATACGAAAATTTTGGAAAATTAATCGGGCATATAAAGCCGTCATAATATGTGTATTCATCAGCATAGGTATGCTTTTCGGTAGTGTACAATTACTCGATTATATTGACTCCAAAACTCATATTACTGTTTCAGGTACGGTATACGGAAAATATGTAGGCCAAGAACATCACAAACATTACACGAACGATATATTCATAATGGCAGTTCATCCGTATGATAAAAAGTATAAGGATTACTCGGTCACGGTTGACTACTCTACATTTGCGAAATTCGATAAAGGTGATAATATTGCCTTCGTGATGAATATATTTGAAGTAACCGATAAATCTAAATATGATATGTGGTATGGTCTTGGAATGATGACTTTATTAATTATCCTCGTGGCTTTATGGATATATTTATGCCTTATACCATTTAGCATTTTAGACAAATATGAAAAGGAAGAGTACATCGAAGAAAAGAAAAAACGAATTGACAGATTTAAATATTGGACACCAAATGACTATTAATAATGGAAAATAGGAATGAATTAATGTTTAAGAGTAAGAAAGTAACTCCAAAGTTAGACAGTTTTACCGAGCCTCTATGTGAATTATTCGAAATCATAGAAGATCCTGTTCCTGTGCTCAAGTATTTAGAAGGTAGAAATCGTAATGGAGCAGCGACTATATCAGATATAATAAAGATATTATCAATTGATGAAATTTGTTCCTTATGGGACATAATGAAGGTTTCAAAATATACTAAAGACCCTACTAGTATCGTAAAACGGCTCGATACGGCTCTTAAAGCCCATATTTTACAAAAGGTTTAATTAAGAAATAAATTCGGCATCGGGATGATAAAATTTCGCAAACAGCTTGTAGAATATTTCGAGAGTGATTAAGTTTAAGATAATGAATGAATATATTGATAATTTAAATGGAAAGGATATCTCATTAAAGGCAATTGAATATGCCAAGGATAAGAATCCTTATATGAAAGCCTTTATAAGACAAGCATATATTGCAGCATATAGGCAAGCGATAGAAGACATTTATGGGGCATTATGGCATCATCATACAGAAGAACCTGTCAATGAACGTAGGAATGAAAGTCTGTTTCTACGGGATATAAGTAATCCATTTATTCCAAGATATTGGATATCTAACTATACCGATATTAATTGGAAAGGTGGTCATAAATTCGAATGGGCGTATGTCGATGATGTAATGATGCTTATGGAGAAAATGATGAGATTTAACGACTGTAAAAAATGAAGACCGATGACAATTATATTTTCAAACAATATGGATCCTGACTGTCAAGTCATCAAACAAGCTTGGAAAGACTTAAAGGATATTAACCTAGTAGAGATAACTCCGGATACTGATGATTATGAGGATTTGGTTAACAATGCTATTATTGCCGAGGATGATACAATAATATTCGTCGGACACGGCACTTCAAAAGGATTATTGTTTCCTAATCTTTACCGAATGGAGTATCTTTTGCACGAGTTCAATGCAAATTTGGTACACGCTAAGAATATTATCTGTTGCTGGTGTTTTGCTTCTGACTTCGTAATAAATATGAATTGGCATAATACCTTTGCGACATCGATGTTCATTTCGAATACAAGGGAGGCATACGATAACGGAATTAGAGACTATACTCAAGAACAGATAAATTCGAATGGTGAAAGATTTTACTGTAACATAAATCAGTTAATTAAAGATAAAGTGCCATTGAATGATTGGATAATGCAATTAGGGGCGAAGATGGATATCGAAAATGTAATAGATGTATTCAATCGTCAAGGCCTATATTATAATGAGTAAATTATGGGATGGATAGAAGTAGATAATGACGAGGATGGTAAGAAGTCAGCGTTTAGAGAAGGTGTAATTAACTATTAATTAAAAAAATTAAACTTTTTTATACTTTTTTTAACAAAATTGATAACTTTTTAAAATAACATTATATTTACCTAATTTCCGCAACACTATAATTTAATATTTTTTATAAGCACCTGAGCAACAAAAAGTTGCTCAGGATTTTGCCATGTCAGAAATTTCACTTATCTTAGTGTTGTAAAATAAAAACAAACAAAATTCTGAATGACATGGCAAAAGTACAAATAAAATCAGAGAAACTCACTCCTTTTGGGGGAATTTTTTCGATTATGGAGCAATTTGATGCTCTTTTAGCTCAAACCATAGATTCCACCTTGGGAT
>ENA-OPXD01000001-OPXD01000001.1-human-gut-metagenome-genome-assembly--contig:-NODE-1-length-156892-cov-2.761969_pt1 | contig 156892 bp, 152 predicted proteins | sample MGYA00241518_ERZ502028 | MGnify/ENA primary metagenome ERZ502028 (study PRJEB25962, sample SAMEA2042007) | human gut metagenome | biome: human gut; feature: human-associated habitat; material: faeces... | reverse complement strand
TATTCTAGTATACATGAATTTTATGGACCAGTATACTAGATATTTTTTAATTTTTTTTTATGATAATATTAAAATTTAAAAATTATATTGGTCCAGTATACGGAATTTTTTGTTTTCTTTTTCTTGTGTCGACTGAAATATTCTTCATCCCGTTGATGTTTATCTTCATAAACTGAATTGAAATTTAAATCGAAAATGCAAATAACGCTCAATAAAAGACTGATTGAAAATATCATCCGTGAAAGCCTTGGTAGAATACTGAAGGAGGCACAAGGACTTAACTCTCAAAAGCTATATGATATATTTCAGCAATATGGTGGGAAATTAGACCATTACGTATCAAGCGATTTACATAACCTCACAGATGATGATATTATCGGTGTGCTGACATATGATGAACTTCATCAAATTCTGAGAGGACATAATCAAGACCACGGCAAATATATCACCAATAATGGACTTGATATATGGGCAGAAGAAAACGGATATAACCTTGATAAAGGCGATAAAGTTTCATATCTCCAATTGAACGATAGAAATCATTACTTGGTATATGTTGACCGAAACGCTGAGTTTGAACATTCAGGACGTGAAGGTGGTTGGAAAGATTATTACGACAAAACAGAGAAAAGACGTAAATCACGTATCGGTGTCGACCAATACAACGCAATGACTCCAAAAGGTAGGGCAGCAAAGGAGTTAAGAACAAACCCATATTTCAGAACAAAACAAGGTGGTTGGAAAGACGATAGCATAAGACAAAATGCGATTGATAATGCAAGGCAAGGTAAAGATGCTTGGGGACTTGATGCCTAAATGAATGTAAATATTAATTCATTGATAAATGTAAATTGTTTTCATTATGAAACTCCACATTTATAAAGAAAAATGATAAATATGTATACAAAAAACGAGGAGTATTATCTTCACAGACCATACTCCTCTATAATCAATTAAAAGTTATCAGTTCGTATTTATATCATATTCATTCGAGAATAGACTTATCACGGATTCCATAATAGTACAATTTTTCAATCCGCAATTTCAATGTGGACCCTGTAGGGCTTGAACCTACGACCTACGGCTTATGAGGCCGTTGCTGCTAACCAACTGAGCTAAGGGTCCTAATAAAAAGCAAACCTCTTAAAAGTACCTTGAAACAAGTACTGAAACTCTTGGTTTGCTACGATGTTCGCTCTCCCATTTTTTTCATCGTAGAGTTTATTCCTCTCCTCACTTTTAACTATTCAACGCAGCTAACTTCTTGTCGATTGTGTTGATTACACAACCATTGTTGGCGGAATTGTTAAGGATTGCTTTACAAGCATTCAATACTCCCTTAACACGTCTTTTCATTCGTTTTGTTGCGCTTTTTGAATTCTTCATATTATATATAATTTTAATTGATTAATAATTCAAATAGTATATTCCAATAGCATACTCATTTGAGTACATTATGTGATGTTTTTCTTAATCACACTGCAAAGGTACTACTTTTTTCTGAAATAACCAAATTTTAAATGTTAAATCTCTGTTAAAATTTAGGGAGAGAGGGATGTGTTGACGACGATTTGTAAATTATGTAGTTAAATGTATTGCAGCACATGTGTTTGTAAATGCCAACACTTCTCTCCCATTAATCTTTATGAACCTATTTTAATTTATATTTTATGAATAAACTATTCTGACATACGTTTGAGTATACGTGCCTTGTTTTTATATAAGGAACGTGTAATACCATCTTTATCCCACCAATGGGTATCTGTAATAACCATTAATGCTTTATTGGTCGACGGATTGATAACCATAACCCTATTAGGTTCCTGTTCATCATACGTGATTTTAAAAGAACCGAAATTCGTTGAGATAATCGTCATAATATATAACTTTTAATTAATCTATTTGTTATTGCCTTAAACAAAATAGAAGTCGTGAAGAACGGAGATAACAAGGACATTTTCGAGATGCCTTACATCATATCTAAACATATCTCGGAGTCGAACCGAGTTACGGATTAACACACCTGTCCTAACCGATAGACGAATATGAAAAGGTACGATAGTGTTTTTACCACTTAAACTACTTGTCATAGCCGTTCTTCTTACTTCTGTTTTTATGAGTGCAAAGTTACAAATATTTTTTGAAAGTACCAAACTTTTTGTGTTAATAATGTTTAATTAAGAACATCATACTCATTTGAGTACATATTAGAAAATTTCTCGACCACACTTGCTTTTATACAAGCTAACTTAAAAATGTTCTCGTCTATTCTACGGCGCCACATCTTGAACTATTCAGGCGCTTTTGTTCTTTTTCAAGTTATTGTGGTCGGGGCTATTTTACTACCATATTAAAAATATTGCCTACCTACTCCTGACAATCATCCTCAACATTTTCTGTAATTTCCAACAGAACCATACCACTAAGGACATTCTGAACGTTTCTCGCAATACGTTCAAGACATACGATACGAGCATCATTCTTTTCAAGAGTCTCCTCGTTATCATTATTGCAAGATTCATTAATAAGAGTTTCACGTTCACCATTAATGCGTTTCTTTAACGCCTTGAGATATTCTTTATCAATAGTGTACATAACTTTACTTTTTAATTGATTATTTAATTCTTTATTTCTTAATTGCGATTGCAAAGGTAAGCATTTTATTTCATATTACCAAATGTTTTTATCTGTTTAACACGAATTTAACACTTACCAATGCTTTCGTTAATATCTGTTACTCATTTGAGTACATATATACCTATTATTCAACCTCGATGAAGAAAATAGGGTATTTACCACGCTCGTTGTCACAATTGTAGTATTTAAAATCATTTACTACTTGTTTAAACGTACTGCCACAAGTGAAGGCATTATCCTCGGTTTGTTTCTTGCTGATTCTGCATGGATGCTGCCAATGATTATTCAATCTCATATTACATGAGTGCAACCATACATTCTTACCCTCATTATAAGCCTTTTCAGCCTTTTTAATGGTCACCTGACGGACTTTCTTATCGTCCATCAGGATAACCTCATTTGCATATCTTAAAGCCATATACACACACAAGTAATTTATTTGTTCAATACTTTGCGTTTCTTCGTCTCGACACAGTTGACACCCATCCACAGACAAGCATCCACGCCGTGCCATTTGAAGTCGACACAACCCGTTTTCTGATTCACACGGATAGCCTTAATAACATCACCATCCTTGAGAGAAGGGTGTATCTCATTCAAGAGATACTTACCCTCCGTTGTCTGTACCTTAACCTCTACATTCATAGACATAAGCCTTTTACTTAATGTAAGGGACTAAGTTACACGTTCCTCTTGGAACACCCGTAACATCAGTCACGTCATAGCCTGACAACTCACGACGGAGATAATTCTGCATCTTTGATGTGGTTACGGAATAACGTGTAACATTCACGATAATCTTACCTTCGTGACGTTGAGCGATACAAGTCTCGTAATTGAACAACTTGTTACCTGTTGAGCGTACATTTGCTGTAGCTGCTGATTCTGCAAAGTTTACAAACTTGCTAATAACTTCCTTATTTCTCATAATCTTATAATTTTTAATTGATTAATAATTTGTCCTTATCTTAATTTGACACTGCAAAGGTACAAAGAAATTTTCAATCTACCAAATAATTTTAGTTAAAGAAAGTTAAACCAAATGTGAAAGTTTGTTAATAACTTTCTTTTCTCCATCGTTAGGTTTTTCAAACGCCATACATACCAAAAGCAGCCAAAGGGCAAATACAAGCCCCAGAATCAAGCCATTTTGGTATGGATTACTATTTACCACACAATAGCAACCAGCGCAACAGAAAAGCGCAAATGCAGCGTATATTCTATTAATTCCAAACTTATTCATATTACTACATACTTTTAATTGATTAATGTTATGCCTCCCATATCTCTGAAAGACGTTGCAAAGGTACAAAGAAAATATGAAATAACCAAATTTTTAAACACTCTTTAAGAATAAAATCGTATACAAGACTGAAGTCTTAAATAATTTCACCGAAGAATATGGAGAATCTTAAAGAATCTTAAACCACTAAAAATAAATTCATTTTTATTTGGTAATATCAGAAAATTGTTGTACCTTTGCATCAGAAATAAAGAACAAAGGTTATTAATCAATTAAAAGTTATATTATAAGGTTATGAAAAAGAAAAATGATTTTATTAAGCAACTTGCAAGACTCAAGAAAGAGTTTTTGAAGTATGCAGAAGACAATTCTGCAAAGGTAAACGAAGATACCTTTGAGGTGCAAATGTGCAAGTATTTTCTGTTATTCCGTGTGGAGGCAGAAGACGAAGACGAAGATACTATTGTTTTCACTCAGGAAATCGAAACAGATAGTACCGATGATATCTATCAAAAGCCAATTTACGGAAACGGCATCCATATAGACCGATAACATTTATTAACGATACCATTAACATCCTTTAACTCAAAAATGTTGGTGGTATCGTTTTTTATTTGTATCTTTGCAGTAGAAAAAGAAAGAGAATGAACTCTATAAAATAATAAGTAAGGATAAACCCTTAAAGTATATCCTCCTTCACAACTAACATTTTTTAGTTAAAATATATAAAATACTAATTGATTTTTTAACAAAGAATTAACACTAAAAATTTGGTGGTTTCAGAATTTCTTTGTACCTTTGCACTATCAAAATAAGATAATAAGTTTAATCATTTAAAAGTTATAAAGATATGAATAATACAGAAAACGATATCAAGACAATTAAGGATGAATTTAATAATATCCTTAAGGTAGTTACTGAGAAGTCATCGGCGGTGCAGGTACGTGGCAATTTCACAGAGTTTTGCCCACACCTTCAGTTTATCACACTGGACGCTCTCAAGAAAGAGGATTGGCCGAACAATATCAACCTGAATAGTATCTACTTATGCTTTGAAATTGATTTCAAGAATAAGAAGGTACAGGTACACGGCAACGGAAGTATTTATCTATCTCCAAAGGATAAGCAGGAAAATAGCCGATGGAAGTATTACGCCATGCGTGGAATGATGAATATCGCTGCTGAAGACTATGGTGTTAAGAAATTCCGCAAGCAGGGTTTCAAGTCAGCTGAAGACCTCTTCAATAAGATAGAAAAGTATTTTAAAGCCGTTATGGACGCTGTAACAAAGTACACGGGCGGTTATCCATACAAGCAGGGGATAGTGCCGCCAGACGGCGAAAAAGCGGCTTAAATAAGAATTTTTGGTCGTTTGTTAGATATTTAGTTTATTGTTACCTTCTGCCTGCGATAGGTGGAAGGTAATTGCGTTTATTATAAAATTTAAACATAAATTAACTAAATAAAAATGCTCCCCAAGGAGACTATACTCTAAGGTTTCACCCTTACCATTATCTCTTATTTTCTAATGCAAAGGTACAAAAAATCCGGTAAATAACCAAATAAATTCTAATCTATTTTTAATGAGTTAATGAAGTTTAACAGATAGATTAATTTTTCTTAAACCACTAAAAATAAATTCATTTTTATTTGGTAGTTTCAAAAAAAAAGTTGTACCTTTGCAACAGATTTAAGAAACAAAGTAAGTTTAACCCTTTAATAATATAATAAGGTAATATGGCAACAAAATACGCTACAATTTCAAGTTTTGAGAAGGCTCAGACTATTGAGGTCAACGGTCAGGTTATGACTATCACCGAGTATAAGAAAATGCTCGCCGAGAAGAAGAAAGCCAACGGCAAGAAGAAGGCAACCCGTCGCAATAAGAAGAACCCGACGGAAATTACTATCCTGCCAAAGGATATTAAAATAATGCTCCGTGGTGCAAAGGTAATGACCTCCCTTTCTGCTTATTATAAGCACGGATATCGTCAGTGGGGAACTATCTGTAAAGATATTCTTAACCTCAAGGAGATTCAATCTCCATTCGTGCGCTACACAATGAGTGCAAAGGCAGTCAACGAAGTTATCAACGAAATAAATGATATCGCCAAACATAACTCTAAATCGGTGTTCGCATACGTGAGAAAACTCTCATGGAAACTTGAAGACGTGGCAAAGGACATGAAATCCCTTCATGACGGCGTTAATAAGTCGGGTGTACTTAACTCTCCAATGCAAACACATGAGTGTATCAACGGCACGGGAAGACGTCTGGGACTAAATATCCTTATGCAACGCACGGATGAGGCCATTAAGGAATTAGAGATAATTGTCAATAATCTGCAATATATTGCGGATAACTATACGACAACCTTAGAGAAAGCGGCTATTATCATTTAATAGCCCTTTCCTTAATAAAAGTTAAATACAAAAAATAAATTCATTTTTATTTGGTAGTTTCAAAAAAAAAGTTGTACCTTTGCATCAGAGTTAAGGAAATAATAAGTTTAATCATTTAAAAGTTAAAATTATGGAAATTAGTTTGAATAACCCTTCAGTAGTAGCAGTAGAGAACAACACAACAGTTGACAATAAGTCAATGGTTAGTATCAGACCATCAGAGGCAAAGCCAGTCGTATGGCAGAGATCAACCTTCGGCAATAGCTACGCCGACCGTCCTGATATCACTATTCAAGAAGTAATTGAGGATTCTCATCTCGATTATAACGTGGTAAAGCAGCACCTTGTCCGTATTAATGACCAAGCATATGACGCAATACTGCACGGAAATCCACTGGTAGGAATGCAACTCTCTAAGGATAATATTATTTCAAGCCACTGCGCTACGGTGGATGAGAGAAACGACAAAACTCTCGGTGTTGTCGGTAGTGAGTACGGAGTAGTTCAGAACACCAAGGCTTTTGAGTTCATCAACTTTATCGAAAAGGTCAGCGGCGTTGCACCTAAAATCGAAACGGCAGGTCGTCTCGGCAACGGCGAACGTATCTTCATTACGGCACGACTGGGAGAAGATTCTTTCCTCTCTCCTCAGGATAGTATCAAGAATTATGTGGTATTTACTAACTCGCACGACGGCAGCGGTGCGGTTATGGCATTCTTCACCCCGGTTCGTGTTATCTGCCAAAATACACTTAATATGGCCATCAGAGAATGCCCAAATAAGGTAGTATTTAAACATACCAAGCACGTCAATACCCGACTCGACTGGGAAATCGAAGAGAATAGAAAGAAAGCCCTTGAGGTGTTCTCTCGGTCAGTTAAGTTCTCAGCAAAGTTCATCGAACGTATGAAAGGCTTGCAGGGAGAGAAGGTCGACTCCAAGTATGTAGAAGACTTCACGGCACAACTTTTGTTGCAGCCAGCACAATTTAAACTCTATCAGCAAGCCGACGGCAAGTTGGATTCAGTAGAGGAAATTGCTACACGTACCAAAAATTCGATTATGGCTTTGCGTGATTCTATCGAAAATGGCATCGGTCAGCAGTTCGACCGTGGCACAAAATTGTGGCTCATCAACGGAGTAACGACAATGCTCCACAACGAAAGCAAGTGGCGCAACGAAGAAAGTGAGTTCTCGGCACTTATGGAAGGCAGCGGACTGAAGAAGGTGCAGAAGGCATATGATTTGCTTACAAAGATTGCTTAACTATCTTTAAGGAAGATTAACAATGGTAGGGTGACGAAAAATCACTCTACCTTTTAAGATTAATTAACATTCTGTTTCACGTGGAACACGTAGGGAGGTCCCCCTACGTACCCCTTTCTAGGTATCCCCTTACTCAGTTAAAAAGTGTTAAAAAGTGTTAAGGGTGGGGCACGGTTGTTCATACATCCCTTAGAAAAAATTTCCGGAAAAATAATTTGACTTTCTGAAATAGCCCTTCTTTTCTTTTCAAAGAGACGATTTAAAAAATTTTTTCCGGAAAAATTCCACCATTAAAAAGATAGAGCATTTTATTATTTTGTTGTTTAAAAATAATATATTTGTCTCGGCATTTTAGACGTTAATGGCGTACATGGTACAAAATGTTACATCGTATGGGATAGTATGCTGCAAAGATGTTATAGTGAAAATGAAAACAAGCGTATTAGAAACCACACATATGATGATTGCAAAGTATGTGATGAATGGCTTACATATTCAAATTTCGAGAAATGGTTTAATAAAAATTACAAAGAAGGACAACAATTAGACAAAGATATTTTATTTGAGGGTAATAAATTATATTCGCCTGAGACTTGTTGTTTTGTTCCGAGTGACATAAATACAATGATGATAACAAGGCAAACCAAGAAATCCTGTTTACCGACAGGAGTTAGCGAAACTAAAAAAGGTAAATATCAAGTCATAGTCAAAGACCGTGTGAAGTCTAAAAGGATTGGTACCTTTGATGATGTCTTTGAAGCATTTGAAGCATATAGAAGACATAAGAAACAGCGTTTGAAAGAGATATCTTATGACCATTATAAGAAAGGCGAAATTAATCAAAAGATATACGAAGCAATTCTAAGGCACGAATTTAACGAAGAAATAATTTTGCCGACAAAGGTCGAAGAAATTAAACGTCCTGAAAATGCCGACATATTGCAAATGAAAAATGGGGAAATCATAAATCGTTTTGCGACAATGAGTGAAGCAGGTCGTTATCTTGGTAATACAAAATGTGGAGACAAGATATCCCTATGTTGTCGTGGTTTAAAGAAAAGTTATAAAGGCTATGAATGGAAATTTGAAGAACCGTCAAGTTAATTCTTATGAAAAAATTATATTATCGTTTCGGTGATATTCCTGAGGATGGTTATTCTTCCATATGGAGAATCGATGAATTAATCGGCAAGGAAAAAGGTGTATCAGTTTACGAGGCATACAAGAATATTGATGGTACTTATGTACCTGTAATGCCGTTTCCTGTTACCGAAAAGGGTCTCAATGACTTCATGTATTATATGGCATATTACTATGGTTCTCGTTATTTGGTAACTGGCGATTTATTGGACGATAGAGGAAGTGATGGTGAACCATTAATTGAAAACGTAAAAATAATAGAGAAATTATGAAAACGGAAGATAATACATTTGTCGATTATACCTATGTCGGCAATAGGATTCATTATTATAAATACAGAAAAGGGCATTCTCCAAAATCCAAGAAAGGCTACGATACTGTGCGTTCAGCGTATCTTGATAAATTGAAAGCGAAACACGCAGGAAATGTGTACCTAATGAAATTATATGATATATGTAAATGTCCTGTATGCGATAAATTTCATCTGATACCAAAGAAAGTTATTTATGATGATGACGATATGTGGAAATATATAATGTAGGGGATGGAAAAGATAAAGGGAGCTTATTTATTAATAATGCCCCCTTACTATTGTCTTGTTTATGTCGTATTAAAAACCGTCTCCTTGTGGTATAATTCCTTCATTATAATATCTGTTAATATCTGCGATTACCCGTCTATAATCAGGATTTGTATAGCGACAGCTTTGTTCTCCCTTTGGGCCTCCCAAGAAACTAACGTATAACTCTTCATCTGAGTAGCATCTGATCATTCTGCTGACTACCATTTGCTGTTCATATGTCAATGTGTTTCCTACTCTAAGATTATTGTCAAGTATGCTTGGATTACCATCTTCGACGAATTGCCATTTATTGTCAACACCATTTATCGATGTAATATTATTATGGTCTCCACCTGGTGGCATTAGAATTATCGTACCGTCTTTCAATATAAATCCGTGCATACCTTTTGAGTATTCATCAGAAGTTTTAAACATTCTCTTGCAAGCATCATCAGTATTTCCCATTTGGTTTGCCATTTCATATGAAATATCATTTATTCTGTATTCATAATTTAATTTCGGATTTTTCTTATATGTGTTCACGATTAATTCTATATATTCCTCAGGAATACCGTATGTATCCATCATTGACTGTGGCTCTTCAATATAGCCTAATGGCTCATAATCCGAGTCTTTGAATGTCATATCAAAGAAAAGGTTATCATAGAACCATTCATTTAATCCTTCTTGGTTGTTTTCAATTTCTCCGTTTGTTATGGCATCCTGCAAGTCATCCTCATCATACCAACAGCTAAAAGTAATTTCATCAACCCTATCCCAATCTATCTGTGATGAACCGTATGACTCTTTTATTAACGTATGTATCACATCGTGAACTAAATTACGTATATGTGTTTCAGTTAATCTGATTGTCTTTTTCATATAATGATTTTATTCTTCATATATCCAATAAATAGTCTATAAATTATACTATTTTTTTATATTTTTTAAGTTAAAATCTTTGTGGAATTGGCATATAATGTTTATCTTTGCATCATAATATAAATCGTTTAAAAAATTAATTAATATGAAGAAGTTTAACGTAATTATTGAGGATATCAATCGTAGGGAGTTCGTTTCATACGATGTCATTCCTTATTTCGTCAGATGCTATAAGGCATTGAAGAAATGTGAGAAAAAGCCTTCGTCTTTTGAAGAATTCAAGAAATTCGTCGAAGACCGTAGTCGTTATATGTTTTGGTGTCGATGTGAATATGAGGTAATTCTCAGCAGTTGGCCGCCTTCAAAGAATGGTCTTGACGATGGTAAGAAAATTGATGTTCATTGGCAGATTATGATGAATATTGATATTATTACTGATATTGTAATGAAGGAATGTAATTCCTTGAAGAAAAACTGATCAATTTCTTACAGTAGGTTTAATCTGAGCTATTTATAATATAGAGATTTAATTTACTTTATATTATAAAATATGCTCAGATTAATTAGTGATTATGGACGTTGGGCAAATAGTGACTGCTCAATGATATTCAAATATGTCGTATATCTTGAAAATGAGAATGATGCCTTAAAATATCATCTTATTGATGACGACGGCAATGATTTGCACGTTGATGTCTTGAAGTATATCGTGGTATAATTGATTATAAAAATGAAGAAAGATGATAGACAGATTAATTGAATGGTTGAGGGAAAATATCGATAAAGTATGCCATTATTTAATATGTGTCCTGATTTCATTGTTAATTACTTTAACGATGGGATTAATATTCGGAATACCATTATGGATAAGTGGAATTATCGGTTTGATAATAGGCATCGTTGCCGGTGTAATTAAAGAAATATATGATTCAAGACATAATGGTAAATTCGATAAAAAAGATTTAATTGCTGATATCTTCGGAAGTATATCAGGTTCTGTCTTAGGAATTATTTTTATTTTATTAACTTAAAAAATTAAGTTATTACGAATTTTATCTGTACCTTTGCAAACGTAATTAAAAGGTACAGATAAAATTTTTATTTATGGAAAAGAATGAAATCAAGCCGTTATTCGGCGAATTAATGAAACACTTAAAAGTTATCGGAAAGTTATTGGCGGCAATTATTAAGGTATTGGTCAATAGGGTCGAAAAATCGGTAGGTACTAAGGTAAAGACGAATCCTATGATTACGTTAATAGCTACGAGTTCCATTTTAACATTACTGTTAATTATTACGAATCTCGGATGGTTCGTGAAGTATAAGACAACGGTCAAGGATAATGACTATATCGAGATGGAAGTAAGTAAGAGGGTTGATCAGGAAAAATTAAAAATCGAAGCTGAAGCAAATGAATTGGCATTTGACCGTTATCAAGTTAAGATAGATAGTCTTACCCAAGAGATCATTTCATTAAAGGGTAGAAAAATCAGTAATGCGGGTTATAAGAGACCAGTTAATGTAAATGTACATTCTAATAATAATGTAAATGAAAATGTGAAAGATAATAAAACAGTAGATAAAGATGTCAATAAGGTATCAAATGGTGACGATTTTGTCGAGGTGAAGGAATAATGAAATATCCCGTCTATATCGAATTATAGACGGGATAATTTTTTTATATAATGAATTTAGAAAATTAGTAGCTTCCACCTTCAATCCAACTCAATGCGGTATCTGTATATGCTTTAGCATCTGCAAGAGCTTTAGCTTCTGCTTGTGTTGCTCTTGTTGTTTCAGCAGCAATTGCATCTGCATTAGCCTTTACTTGTCTATCCAAAGCAGCAATTTCACCTACAACTGTTGTTGCGCCACTAGTATAATTACCATTTGTCTTTATATGAGAACCATCAGTAGCCAAACCAACAGAAGCCTCTATTTTATCCTCAGCAGCCTTTGCTCTGTTTATCTCAGCAGTCAATGCGGCAGCAGAAGCGATATCATCTTCACTAATGGTTACAACCTTATGTGTACCATCTGTTGAATTTGCAACAGCAACTCTTACGTGTCCTTCTGCCTTTGCAACGACCTCAGTGTCTGCTTTTGTCGCCTTATCATCGAGGGCTTGTATCTTGTCTTCTAACTTACCAAGAGTGTTGTACTCAGCAGCAGCATCGCCTAAAAGTTCTTTCTTTGCATCAGCAACCGCCTTCGCAACAGAACCTGTAACTGTTTCTGCACCATTCAATACTTTTATAGCATCAGCATTTGCTTTCTCAGCAGCCTTTGCACGTGTTATTTCAGCATTGAGATTATCTTGTACTGCTTTCTGTGCATTGTTAATGGCAGTCTGTACACCACTCAGTTTAAGACCATTAGCATCGACGGTCAAGAAGTCTGCTTCATTACCTTCAGCAATCTTAATAGATAATTTACCATCAATTGCTTGGATACCATTCTCTACCTCTGCTTGGTCAACGAGTTTTGACATGTCTACATAGACTGTTTTTTCTGTACCATCGGCAAGGGTGTAAACATACTTCAAGAACTGACCCTTCTGTTTCTTGTCATTTACTTCAGTATACTCAATGGATACAAGTGAAGAGTCCTTATAAATCTTGATAACGTCGCCTACAGTAGTTTCTTTACCAGTCTTATTTACTGATACTACTTTGTATGCTTCTTTTACATTAACGTCGCCAAGAGCAGTAACTTCTTCGTCTGTAAACTTTACTGTCTTATAAGTAAGTTCAGCATCCTTATTTGCAGCAACCTTCGCATCCAATTCCTTGATGGCAGCGGATACATCAGTAGCATTAGCGATTACTTTATCAGCAGTCTTATCATATGCGACAGCAGAAGCGGTTAAATCAGCTTCAACAGCAGCGATTACACCATTTTCTTCCTTAACTGATTGTATGAATTTACCATCTCCACCTTTAATCTCGGCATCAAGACCATTAATAGCCGCAATTCTATCATTCTTTTCTTGTTCGATTGCAGTTTTATTCGCTTCCTCAGCTTGTGTTGCACGTGCAGTTTCATCAGTAATTGACTGAGTTGTCTTTGTCAGATCAACATACAGACCGTCGGCACCTAACTTAAGACCGTCAGCATCACCTACTGCTTTTACATTAACCTTGATTGTTGAACCATCTTTGACACCGCCATCTTTTAAAATGTCTCCTACTACGATAGAATTGTCGGCAGCTTCCAATAATTTAATAGAAACATCTGTCCATGTACCTTCAACGTCTTTCTTGAATGAAAGAATATTTCCTTCAACATCAACATCTTTGATGAATCCTTTGAACATTTCATTGTCGACACCACCGTATTGGAGGCCATTCATCATGATACAATGCTCATCAGTGATGAAATAAATACCATTATTTACTTCGTTAGCCTTTTTAGCCAAATTACTTTTATAATTTTCCCTTGTACCTCTAAAAAATTTAACTAAAGCCATTACTAAATTTTATTTTTAAAAATTTTATTATTATTTGTAAGTTTTTATCTTCAGAGGTCGAACGACGACCGACTTCCGGTTATCCGTTTGTAATAAACGGAATCACCGGTTATTTCATTATATAATTATTACGTTCTTTACGAAATTACCACTTTCGGTAGTTTATTTTCATCAGTTTGTTCACCTCCGTTATCATAATAAACATAATATATTTGCTTATCCGTGTCAGGTGTTATTTTTTCTCCTTGATAGATAAGGTTTATAAAGTTCACATGTATCTTTTCAGGTGCGAACAGATTATTTGCTTCTGCTGAATTCAAGTCAGGTGACGTGTAGTCCTCGCATATCAAGAAGCCTTCCCATTCCTTACGTGAACCCCATTTGTCGACAACACAGTCTTTGATATTCACTGTTACATTCTTGGAATTGGTCTTGTTAGACAGACGCAAGGCATTAGATATATCGGCGAAATGGCAGTTTTCGATGTTGATAACGGCATCATTGTCCGTTCCGAATATCAATATTGCATTGTTATTTAACTTGCCTTTGAAATCACAATTCTTAATGTCGACACGTTTTGGCAGATCATTGCTGTTTAAACCTATCTCAAATCCGTTATATCCCTTTACCGTATCATCAAACACGACATTCGTTAACGTTACTGTCTTGCCACCGTTTATTTTTGCTATTGCATTTGCTGTTGTCTTTGGGAATTCACCCTTGAAAGTAACATCCTCTAATTCAACTTCGTCGGTTGCGACGATATTCAGTCTCTTGTCTTCCGATATTTCGGCTTTATATAGACTAACATTTTCACCGCTTATGTTTGGTTTTTCAATATTACCAGAAACGGACTCGATATTGCTCATATAATACATTTGCCCATAGACACCATCTGATGAGCTGCTAACTATTTCGACATGTCCATTGTTTATTGTGTCCGTGGTTGCCGACTCGGTCTTTAGAGATAGGATTTTACTTGTCGAAGAATCACCATCTGGGACGACATTAATGCTTGTCCCATCACCTTTTACTGACAAGGCATTCGTCTTTACATCTTTGATATTCGTAAATAATTTTTGTAAAATATCAGTAATGTTCGAAGACTTGTCGATAACAGCATCATTGTCATCAGTTATGGTATTTCCTATCTCGATATGAGAGCCGTCAATATTTTTTAGACTCAATCCGTTTTTGCCGACGGTCAGAAAATCTTGATTGTCATCGGAAAGTTTGATAGAGACCACACCATCCGGGCTTACCGTAACGCCATTACCGGAAGTATAGATATCAACCAAGTCGGTCAAGTCTATCACGGTATTAGATTTACCTGACTCTGTATTCCATGTAATTTTAAGCGAATGTGTCGTATTGTCATAGGAAACGGTGTCAACCATTCCGTCGATGGCAAACTTCGACATATCCAACGTAGCGATGTCCTCGTCATCTTTTCCGACAAGATGAAGGATTTCCTTTCCATCATCGGTTGTTTGTAAGTCAAGTTTGATTTCATTCTTAAGATTCCCATCATTATCGAATGAATGCAGCAAATCTTGCCCTATCAGTTTATCAAGGGCTTCTGTAATCAATTTTTTTGTCTGCCCGTCAGTTTCTTCCGGAACAATATTCGAATATAGCTGATTACCGAAATAGATATGTCGGTTCTTACCGTCTTTAATCAGCCATAAATAACCTTCTTTATCAGCATAAGACTGATAGGTGGACAAATTGACCTGCCTGATACCTTTAAACAGTTTTTTGTTTAATTCGGTCATTGTATAAGTAAATGATTATTATTTTATTTATTATTCTCGTGCCATATAATTGAATTATATGTCATCAAGACATTGTCAACCACTTGGTATTCTTTCATACCCATTGTTTTTATACGGGCGGTCTTTTCATTGAAATCTATCAATTGAGTCGGTTTGGATGGATCATTCCCGAACACCACCACATACCATAACGTAGAATCCGTATCGGACGGAACATATTCATCCTTGAGATTTCCGTCTTCATCAAACGCATTGTTATCACCTACCAATAAACGACAATTCTTGAAATTCAATGAATTAAATTTTCGTTGAAACGTATCAATACTCATAACATCGTCCATTGCCGCAAGTTGCTCAAGGTCGCAATTGTTCAGTTCACGATAACCAAGATATTCTTTTATCCGTCCATCATTAAGAATCACGGTATACCTGACATTGTCTTTAATTCTTCCACGAATATATAACTCATGATAGGCGTTCTCACTGCCTTTCCAAAATTGTACTAATGTTCTCGTCATATTATTTCATGTAAAATTAAGTAGTATTATTCATCGGTCTCATAATATTGATTATTGTCAAGATTGTTAATCCTGTTATCAAGTTCCGTTAACTTCGCAGATTGCTCGGCATCGACAGCTTGACTACGCTGTACTTCTGCCTTGATATCAGCGTCTTGTTTGTCATCTATTTTTATCTGTTCTTCCGAACGTTCATCTTGGCAACCACATGGATTTCTCTTGATGAAAGAAACGTCACCATCATAGCCCCAAGGGTCTGTATATATGTTACTCATTTTCTTATAATATATTTTAATTACCATTATATAAATAGGCCAATCAATAATGATAGACGTTAATTAATTCGTTCTTTTATCAACGATTTTTCTATATTTATCGGCTTCTTTTCTGATCTTTTTTAATGACTGTTTTATTTTTGAAGGTTCATCCCAACTTTCTATCCAGGTTTTATCATCATCGCACAAATCAAGCAATTCATATATTCGTTCAAACAAGCCACTGTCCTTTAATTTCAAAGAAGGTTCAAAACTACCAGTTTCATCAGAATCGACGATAGTTTTTACCAGATGAATTATAAGTCCTATATAATTCCATGCTGACGAGCCATCGTTGCAGTCACTACTGGTATCTAATAGCAGATCGAACCCTTGTTGATACCAGTTATTGATGGTATCAAGAGTCGTATCATTTTGAGTAGGTTCGTAACCCCATGAGCCTTCGGTTAAAGGAAAACTTTTATCATATATATAGTTTTCATTGAAATCTTGTTCAAGTCTATTAAAATATTTATTAAAGAAATCTTTGCCATATAATTGGATTATTTGTCTAGGCCAAAATATCTGTTTTATATAACTTAAGGCAAAATCCGAAGTAGGATTATCCATAACGTGATATTCTCGTAAAGTATCTATGATTTCTTCTCTACTCATTGCCCAAGGCTGTCCTTCATCTTGCTTTACTATACGATTAATGACCTCATCCCAAGATTTAACGCCTTCATTAGGTTGGAATAATTTTTCCTTTTTGAATCTCATAGACTTTTTCTGTATACCTTTTACATTACCATATTTGCGCAAGAAATCTTTTTCTGTATACCTTTGATATTGACTCTGTCCGTTTTCACAAACCCATACGTATTTTATCATATTAGGATTAAGGTCTCCCATAAACAGTGCTTGATGTTCATAATTATCAAAAATACTTTTTGCCATTGCAGGCTTATCTGAATTACGGATATAACTTTTATCTAATTTAATATCTTTCTTTTTGCTAAAATCGAAATAATCTTCATCAGGAACATTTCTTGCATCATCATCGTATTTGTTTTTTTGCATTTTACGTTCATCAGCATCTCTAAAAGGCTGAGGATTAGAACCTTGACCGAAATAAGAATCGGAATTATTCCATACAGGGGTCTCCAAGTCAGATGCCTTTACGGTAAATTCAAGAATACACATTGCATTTGGATCATAACCGAAATCTTTTGCCTTTTCAAAATTAACAGTAACAAAGATACCTAATGGGTTCATTCCGTTTTCATAAGAATATGTACGAGGATGGAATTCTTTGCCACTGGTACCATTTTGACAAATATCTAATGCTGTTTTGATTGAACAGCCGTGATATACTCTTATTTTATCATCATTGGTAATAGGTTGTTGGTTATATTTTTCTTGCCAATCTTTACGATATGGTCTATCCATACGTGATGTCATATCACGATTGGCGGCATCTATATATCTGACTTCATTAATTTGTCGTTTTGAAAGTTTAATAAACATCTGTTATCTTGCTATTTATATACAATAAATACCATTTCATTTTAATAAAATTGCTTCATTTTAATAGGGTTTTAAAACGAAGCAAAAAGATTAAAATGAGGTTATATATAATATTTATAATATATAAAAATTATTATATTATGACACAGAAGTTAAATCGTGATGAAATTAAAAAATATATCTCTCAGAGAACCATGGAAATAATGAAAGAATGTATGCAACGTAATGGTATTGACCATCGTTGTAAAAGTGCTAAGGAATTATGTCTTGAGGGTATAAACAATACTCCTGATGAAGGAAGTTATAATTATTTTGCGGTCTCTAAGATTACAGGTAAAATATTAAACGGTTGGGTTTATAATGGATATGATCCTAGTGAGTTGAAAGAATATAAGAAAGATTATTTTACTGATGATTTGGTCGATTATGGTTTTGACCCTAAGAAAATTAAAATTCTTTCCTTAAGAGGACTTAAAAGAGCAGGTATTGATCCTGATGATGATTCGAATTGGAGTAATGGTGATGAGTGCCTTGCTGAAAATAAGGCGAGAAAAAGCAAATTGAAAGAAAGCTTTGACGAATGGAATTACGGCAATGATAATGAGTGGGATGAACCAGAAGATGAGGAGTTTGATTTCTATACATTCAACAATATCCTCGAAAAGAATGGATGGTCGTACAGTGCAAGCTATGATGTACATAATAAACAAGGGCAAACGGGTGTAAGATATGTCGTACATCCTGATAGCAATGATTCAGTCGATTTCGATGATTTGGTAAGACAATTACAAGATGCAGCAGGTTCAGCAGATGCCATTATTCCAAGTAAAGGAACAAACAGAAATGCGCCTGAAATGGAATCATTATCTATTATAGTACTTGATTAAAAACTTATTTTAAATTCTTCTACGATTAACAGCGTATGTGTCCCTTAGTTGTTTATAACATAACTGAGGGACATTTTTATATTTATATTTACTAGAAAGCAATGTATTAGCATATGGGAAAAACAGTTAAGATAAGTGAAAGTGCCTATCAATACTATATTAATGAGGATGTATTTATCAATGATATATCAAATAATAAAAATAAGAATATCGCCAATTTAACGTATAAGAGGAATAATAATGGAGGTATTGCGAGAAATAGAGGGAATATGACATCCCTTGATATGTTAAAGACTAACCTGATGGATAATAATAGTGGTCAGACAACATACGAAGTTAAACTGAAAGGAGGAATTACGTCATATAATATTACTGATATTAATGGTACTGAAGTAATGCATTATTTTAAACGTAAGTTCAGTCATGAGAAAGCGATGATTAAATTAGGCGATACTGAATATGACTTGGAAATGCAAGATTCTGAATTCCATAATTTTATGGTGCAGTTTTTAGATAAAGTTAATGCTGTGGTAGAATATAGGGCAAGACAATTTATGGAAAGCAATAAAGGTCTTACTTTCTCAAATATTTATATCTATCCAGTCCCATCAAGTAGCAATTTTAATATCGAGATGGTAAAAAGAATTGTGAAAAATAATCATACTATTGATAATTTACCAGTTTCAGCAATCAGCAGTAGCATATTAAAAAAAGACACCTCCAATTTGGAAAAAGACACCGATTTTATAGATAAAAACCGAGACTATTATAATTCTGAACGTTGGAAGACGGGAGGTAATGGTGGAAGTCATATGCAAGCCGTAGACAACGACTTAAATCGGTTATCTCGTTTGGAATCAGTCAAAGCAGAAATCGATAAAGCGAACGAATTTACTAAAATAGAAAACCGTAAACAAACGGGTAGTCTGCTGTATCAATTGAATTATGTATCGGCAAGACTTAACAATCCTGAGAAATACGGTGCGCCTACTTTGAAATCAATAAAGAAATTATATGATTTATATATTGAATATCAAGAGGCAGTTAAAAATATTATGATAGCCGGTGAATATTATGACACGATTGCACAGAAATACCATAAACCTCATCTGAAAAAAGTTGCTGAGGCAATTAAGTATTCAAAAGGGCCATCAATTGAAGGAAGGACACAAAGAATATTACAGATTTTAAAGGAATACAATATGGCTAACGGTCTTCCTGTAAAACCTTATGACATCTGTATGTGGCAACCTGCTAATTTCCAAATTAAAAAATTAGGAAATGATAGTCGAATGGCTTTGAAAAATTATTTTTCGATAAATAATGATCCGGCTGAGGCTGAATTAAAAAATACTGATAATAGTATCGTCGTAATATTTGATGATAATATATCAGGAGGGGCAACTCTTAGTGATATTTGTTATCAACTTCAAAAAATCGGTGTCAAATATATGATTCCTATAACTTTTGGTAAGATGAAAACTTCGTATAGTCAAGGAATCGGTCAAGTTATAAATAAACCCGAAAACGGATTTAATTATTAAATGACGCATCGCAATATTTCTTGAAACATTCGTCGACCAAGTCTCCATTCAATGCGATATCTATATCCTCAAAATACATTGTAGGATTACCTTCCGAATATTTAGAAAGGTTATTTTTAATCGCATCAATGGTATTTCTTACCACCCAAGCAAAGCTTTTACGCTTTGCTTTTTTCATTTTACCATTCGCTGAAAGTTCATAGCGAACTTCGTCTGAATAAAAACTCAGATAATCATTCTCGACGTCCTGAAATTCCCTTTTCAGATGACCTCCAAGCTTAGACAATAAGCCTTTATTAGTAATAATAAATGTTTTCATATTGCAAAGGTACAAATAAAAAACGGAAACTCCAAAGAATTTCCGTTAATATAAGTTAAATGCCCATTTGTTCAACATCATCGGCAGATAGTTTAATATATAAGCCGTATGCACGATCACCCCAATAATGGCGTGGATCAACAGTTACAAGGACATATCTTGGTGTCTCCTTTAATACATCATCGTATTCTTGGATATCATCATATATCTCGCCGCCACTATCATCACCGTTGTCCCATTGTGACAGATATTTTATCATACCGTCATAATCACGATTGTCATACATTTGATTCAAAGTATCCATCATTTCTTCATCACCACGGCCGCTACTACCATCAACCCATATTAATTGCTGAAGTTTTGCATAGTCTCTATCTTCATTAACCATACGTTTTAATTCTTCAGCTACAAGAGGTTTAATTTTATCCTTAAGTCTTTGCTTTGTATTGATTTTCGCAACTTCCTCATTTACGATGCCACGTATTTGAGACTTAACTTCGTTCATTATCTTACCTCTTAAATCGTCTTGCTTCATATTTTATTTTGAAATAATTCATTATTATATTATAAATAGCAATTACATCGATTAACGTATTTTTCTTTTTTATAATCTTTCTCCTAATTTGATTACATAATAAGAAGTATTATTTTCGGCTCCCCATTGGATATTTCCGGTATTAATAGATATTTCTTTAATTTTAAATCTCATCTTTGGAGCATCCTTTTGATAGCCATTTCTAAATTCGACGATATCATATTTACGTTCTTCAAGACGTTTTACCCAGTATGGTTTGATTTCACGATATTCTTCGGTTTTAATTCCATCATTAATCATATCGAACCACTGTTTCTTTAAAGTAAGATATAATGTCTTATCTTTTTTATCGATAATATTTTCCATATTTAATTTCATTATATTAACGCTGCAAAGCTAATAATTTAATTTCAAATGATGATATTTATTTCTATAATTTATGTTAAAATGCATGTTAATTAATTTAAACGAAGATATATTAAGGCAAATCATAAGAGAAGCCGTTAAAGACAATGTAACTTATAAATGGGCAAATATGGACATTGATTACCCTGCGAAAGGAAGGACAGCAAAGAAAATCTCAAAGGATGAATTTATTTCCAATATGGCGAAAGTATATAAAGAACATTGTAGAGAAGGTGATGATGCCGATAGGTTCGATAATAAGAAAATTACTCCGGCACAATTCATTAGTGTGATATCTCGGAATAAGAACGCCCCTAAACGTTTACGAGATGATCTAAATAAAATAGAACACGATGAAGAAAATATTGATGGTATCGGAGATATTAAGTTTGTCGACGGAATACCATTCATACAAGGTCAATTTGGTGGCGATTGGGAAAGTCCTATTTTTTTTCATAATATATTGGGATGGAAAAGAATTTAGAGGATATATTCCGACTAAAGGGAATTCATTCGATAGATTTAGAAAAATCGCCCTTGGTAACGATGACGATGAAGATATTAAATTCCTCAAAAAGGTAAAATACTACAAACCTGATCGTTATATGGATGTCTATTATAATAAAGAAGAATGTTTAAAAGATTTCAAACATAGAATAGGAGTCTTAAAATAAAAAAATTCGCATAATGACATTAAAATCATTGTGCGAATCATTGTCACAAAGTAATCCTAATTACTTAGAAAATGCTGTAGAATCAACATTTACACTGTCAGCAACACTTGCCGAATCTACACTTGCAGTGTCTGTCTTTACTGAATCAACATCGTTTGATGAGTTTGTTGCTGAACTACCACAAGATGTGGCAAAACTAAGTGCTACCATAGCGATAGCGAAAAATAAAATCTTTTTCATTGTTTTGATAAAATTTTAAATTATTATAATAACTATATTCGTCTTTTAAAAAGACGATGCAAAGATACTACTTTTTTAGGTAAAAACCAAACATTTTTATTAAAAAATAGTATCTTTTTGATTTATGTCAATTAGTCATTTCTTTTTTCCATCTTTTTTGATATTTCTCATAGTTTTTATCGAAGTCATCAAAATATGTCTTATCGATTTCACAACCGATAAATTTCCTATCATTATGGATGGAGGCAAAGCCAGTCGTTCCGCTACCCATAAATGGGTCAAAGACAGTATCTCCTTTATTACTCCAAGTCAATATATGATCCTCGGCTAACTTATACGGGAAAACAGCCGGATGTTTGCCTTCATTGACATTAAAGCCTACTGTATATTTCCATATATTGTTACGTGGGGAAAAATCAGGAACAGGTTTAATATTATTTGTAGGTATTAGTTCACCGTCTTTATTATACTGTGTATTATTTCCCCAATTGGTATGTCCTGCCCATTTATTAGGCTTGTCGCAAATAAGATTACAAGTTTTTACTTTACCTTTGACGAACACGAACATATATTCAAATATTTGTGTATAACGTTTACTTTTTCTTGAGCTAGGAAAGGCTGAACTATTTTTTTCATATAACATCGTATCATGCAATTTGAAACCAAGTTCCATAAAGTAGAGTGCCTGTTTGAAAGAAGTGCCAGTTTCACTGCCGTTTACCGTTGCATCTCCTACAACCCACACAACGACACCCCCATCCGCAGTAATGTCCCATAAACCTTGAGCAACTTGTTTGAAAGTATCAAAATTCCATTCAGATGAATTATGATATGATCTCAAATTGTCGTAGGGAGGACTACAAACAGTTAAATCAACCTTTTCGCCATTGACTTTCAACCTTTGCATCACATCAATACAATTTTCATTATATATGCGTATATTTTCCATAAATAAATCGTTAAAAAAATATTGTTGCCGCAAATATACTATATTTCACAGCAACAATTAAAGAAAAAATGTTAATTAACTTAAAACATTAGGCTTATTAACCTCATTCCATTCATTATCAAACCATTTGCCATTATGATTATCTCTAATTCTCCATATTGGCGTAGGTTTAGATGTTTGGCAAGCGATAGCTTGACCGTTTTTCCAATCCTTTAATTGATAAGGGTACTTAGCAAGTGCCTCTTTGTCCGTTTTAAAATTCTCAATATTGTTCTCAACGTCGTAAGTTTGTTCAATAGGAACGATACAATAGTAAGTATATTCACCGGCTCCTGATTGGTCAGCTCCGCTATTAGGACTTGCCCAAAAATAAACACACCAGTCATTGTTATTTGAATAGCTATTCTTAGGCATACCAGGTTTAATTACTCCATCAGTTATCTTAGCTGAACTATTATGGTGCATTATGACATTGTCACCTACTTGGAACAATTTATTCATAAACTCCTGGTGTTTTTGTTCTCTATAATTTTGGGTCGCTTCATCACCGTCATCAACAAGATATTTCTTAAAAATCAATGCGAATATTCCGTTTTTATATTCGTCATTAAGTTTTATTTTATCAAAACGACTGTCAAAAAGTGAATAAAAATATTTGCCTCCGTCTGAACCATTAGTATCAGCATTAACAGATAGGTAACTACTTATAAAACTGCTGAAGCCCAATGAATTTATAATTTCCTCGGTATAATTAGGATAACAAAGGATGTATTTTCTATCATTTTTATGCCAATCGGGACCTCCGTACACAATTTCGCCTATAAATTTCCATCCTTTCGTATCAGCATTATCGACATCCGTTTCGACTGTATTACCATCGGATTTATGAATAGTATACTCGGTCAATCGTTTAAAATTGTCAAGGTAATTTTTGTAGATCTTCATACTAGTAATTTTCAGTACCTTATCGGACATTTCGCTTATTATTTTTTATACGTTCCTTTTTACGGTCTTGGAAAGTCATAGGCATATCAGTCTCATAATTGTTGTCATCTGAAGATAATTTCTCTTTCCTTTTTGGGTCATTCGGATTAATTCTATCTCCATTTGTGAAACTAAATCCCCTGTTTCCTATCCTAGACATGAAAATTGATTGTACATCACGTTTGAATTTGTTAGAAGGTTCTTCATTACCATATCCAGGCCACGCTGCCTTATTTGTTCCGATTAAAAAACCTTCATCTGTACCCTTTGGCGAATACATGAAAGAATCTTGATTATAATATTCTGATATCTCGAACATTTTTTTCTTGAAATCAGGATCATCATTTAAATTAACAACGAAATAAGACTCTTCCTGTGCTTCTTGCTTTCCGTATTCTCGATATGAACCCCTAACTTTTATAACGCCATAACCATATTTGCGTAAGGTGTCTTTTAACTGGGTATTATAAAATTTTTTCTCACGGGTATTAAATTTATTGTTATCAGCAGAAAAAGGTTCCCCGACTATTTTATTACCTCGTTTACCTTTTTCGTGATAAATATGATTAGGCTTAAAGGTATTATCTGTTACATCCTTTAATTCATCTCTCCACGCAGTTATTATCGCACATTCATAATTTTTAATATATTCATGTATACGATTCATGCTGCTTTCATACAAGGTATTAATGGTAGTTTTTAGACTTTCACGAATAATTCCTCTAAGTTTTCGTTCATTTATTATTGTCATAATATTATTATATATATGATTATAAATATAATTATTCGTTCAAAATCATTTTTAGTATCTTAGAAGACCTAACGTTAATGATTCTTTTTGCATTTATGCTGCAACGTTCGTAAGTGTCATAGTCGGCATCTGCCAACTCTTTGATATTTATACCATCGTAATTTTCAGTCTCGTGTGTTCTTTTACTGTCATCATATAAAATAGTTTTTGACCAATTACCTTTATTAAGAAATATAGGGTCGGTTTTTCCACCGATATTATTTAACTTAATAATATTTCCCTTGAAATCTTTATCATCATTAATATTAAGGGCGCAATATAGGCTGTCGCTTATCTTAATAACACCATACCTAAGAGTTAACAAAGCTGCATACATTTCATCACTACTGTCGACCAAAGTTTCAGTCGTGTTTCCAGAAACAGGATCAAATATGTGTTTCATCTTGCTTGTAACAATGGCATCTATCAATGCCCCGTCAAATATTTTATTATTATTCATATATTTGAAAAAAATATTTTATCCCTCCAAATTTGATATCGGAGGGATAATTCAATGTTCATTATAATGCAGTACTTAATGATAGATTAAATAAATTCTTTATATCATTAGCGATATCAAGTTTTTCCCAAGGATAATAGACTTTTAATGCCGGCGTACTGGCATCAACACCATAGAAACCATTAATCTCCGTATATCCATTTCTGCCGTAAGAGTAATCGAATCTTTTCATTATTCCATAAGGGGTCAAGTCGATGTTTTTCTTTATCCATTCTTTGAGACGGTTGATGTCGATATCTACCTTTGTGCCAGTCAATTCGATATTAATTGAAGATGGCTCAGGAACACCGATAACATAAGACAATTCAACCTTGGCAGTCTTCGCAATGCCAGAGGCAACGATATTCTTTGCCAAATATCTTGCCATATACGCAGCCGAACGATCTACTTTAGTATAATCCTTGCCACAATTTCCTGTTACAAATATCTTGTCGCTTCGACGAAGTAGCAACATTCCACTAGGCACGGTAAAACAATACATTTTGTCGCAATCGAAATCATCTATTTGTACTTTTGACTTTATTCCTCCAAAAGAAATTTCATTTGTCGTACCAATGGTTACGGAATAACAAATAGAATTTATTGCATATTCTCTATCATTTAATTTTTTAACTCCGCCGACACGAGAATCTTTGTTTATATAGGAATGTTTTCCATACACTAAGCTGAAGACAAATTGTATAAAATCAGCATCTTCTTTATGCGTTGTACGGAAAATTCCATTTTTCTCGTCACCATCCCATTTTAATACCTCTTTGGCAACAATTGCTAATTGCCTATATGATGCATCCTTAAATAAGGAATATAATGATTTATTGTTAGGAACCGGAGGGATAAACCAATAATAATGGTTATTGAATTCACTCTTATTCAAGAGATGGTAGTCAGTATTCGTTCTCTTTAATAACCACTCAAGCCGTTCTATTTTTTTCTTTTTCTTAATGTTAATTCGCCCTTTATCTCCTGGTATTGAACTAAATGTTCCATCAGCACAGAAAGCTACTTGAAGTCTTATTTCATCATCTGTCATATTAATCCCTTTACCATTAGGATAGTATTCGAAGGTACAAGGTATAGGATCTTTAAATCCTGTAACATTGGTCTTTATCTTATCGATAACATCCTTGACCTTAATTTTATAGATGTTCCCTTTGCTTGTCTTGGCTACCATAGAATGATTTTCTGATAAAACCATATCAATCGAGTTAGGACTATGGAAATGATACATCTTTTCAGAATCATTAATGTGATATTTAGAAGGCATAACGAATTCCAGTATTCCATTATTCCATTGGCCTACTTTGCCTCCATCATAATCTTTAATTTTGTGCCATTTCAAGTCTTCTCCGATATATTCGGTATCACCATCGACGCAATATGCTCCTCCACCGATATTGGAATAACCACCGTATTGGTCAACAACGAGTTTTCTACCTGTAACACCGCAGTCAGACACAGGACCACCAATATGCCAAGCTCCGCAAGGATTAACGACGACTTCGATGATGTCCTCATTTCCACGAATATAGTTATTAAAGACATCATCACTGAAGCCGACCGTATTATTAAATATCGCTTTTTTTATGATGGCTTTAACTTCTTTGACATCGACATCATCAGTGTGCATCGTTGAGACCAGAATATAATCGACCTTATTTTCATAAGTCGCATCATCACGTATGACAATTACTTGTGATTTGGTATCAGGACCGAGTCCAAGTTTTCTCTGTGATGCCACCCATTGACAAATTTTCTTCGCCATATAGTGTCCTAAAGGCATATACACATCAGTGTCATCAGAGGCAAAACCTACAACAAAGCCCTGATCTCCAGCCCCAATAACATTTTCACTCTTGTCGACTCCTTGATGAATTTCGGATGACTGTTTGCCAATAAGGTTAATGATCTTAATATTCTCAGGATTAAGATTATGATTTGGTGGGAAATTCAAACCTTTGTACACATCACGAACGATGGTGTCGTAATTGATTATTGCGTTTGAAGATACTTCGCCACCAAGGACAACATTATTATCCTTAACCATTACCTCAATACCGGCACGGGTATTCTTATCCTGTTCGAGATAGGCATCCAATAGACTATCCGCAATAGTATCTGCGATTTTGTCAGGATGACCACAACTTACAAACTCACTTGTAATAACTTTTTTACACATAAAATTAATTGTTTAAATGTTTTAATTAAATTAATATTATGTAGTGGAATCTGTTTTCATTAGATTTTTAGCGTTTTTATCGAGGTGCAAGCACTACAAATCCCCTCGTTATTTTTACGGTTGCAAAGGTATTGAATTATTTTGAAATACCAAAGAATTATCCGTTAATGTTTGTTAATCTTTACTGAGAGCAAGTAAAACATTCCCTCCCTCTTTACATTTTGCAACTAACATATCGACATAATTATTGGCTTCATCATTTGTTGCAAAATATATTTCAGTTTTTGAACCATCACACCATGACAATACTACTTTAGGAAAAGTCCTTACCTCTTTATTGTCATAGTCAAAATATTCAGATGAATCTAATTGTTCTTTTAAATCATCTAAAGTATAATAAGGTATTTTTTCACTACGGAGATAATATCTAGAACGGACATATACATCCCTTGTTTGGTTTGATGTATATAGTTTATTATTAAATAACCAATTAATTTTACTTACTGATTTTGGTACATAATGTCTCCATCTATCTGATAATGTATCTTCGACAGCATATACTCTTTTTAACTGTGATAAATTGTAATAATCTTTCATTTTGTTATTTATTATTCTTTAAACGAATAATCCATTTATATTTTTCTTTTCTTTTATTCAATGATAACCAATAATTCCTTTCATCCATCAGTCGATTTAACTCGACGAAATCATCTTTATCGATTTTAGATAATTTATCATCGATAGCTTTAATATGATTATTCATCGTATTATAGTGTCTTAATGTATCACGAATTTCATAATATTTAATATCACATACTATCAATATGAATATTACAGTGCAAGCTATCAAATAACATGTAACAAATTCCATAGTATACTATATTTTTCTACCAGTAATTTTTTCAAAAACATCTTTATGATAGATTGCCACATAAAAAGCAATGCCGATAAATACCACTGCAAACCAAGAGCATAATGAGATGAAGATATCTTCAATCCACTCATGTTTTGTCATAGATTTTAAACCTCCATCATTACGATGGTAAAACATTCTTTCCCAAATCATTGCGGCAGCGAATGCCACTAAAACACCAGATAAATACATAGTCTAATTATTATTTAATTAATTTAATGCTGCAAAGATACGAAAAAAGTCGGAATAGGCAAAATATTCCGACTTAAAAAATCTTAATAATAAATTATTTATTGATTACCGTACTTTTTAAGGTTGCCGATTACCATATTTGCAATGTTTTGTCCTAATATACCTTTTTGTACCAATCCTTGAATTGTCTTGATTGCAGTCTGTGCATCGCTGATATTAGATTGCTGTACACCTGCGTTATACAATGATTGACCGTAATCCTTGGCACCTTGGTAAGCGTTCTTTGCACCTTGAGCAATCCTACTACCCATATTCTTCGCACCTTGAGCCATTCGATTGCCGACATTTGACATAGCCGAACCTGCGTCACGCCCTAATTTCTTTGCCATTCCACCGAAAAATGAACCTAGCCCTTCATCTTCGATAGCCTCTGTTATACATTCACTTATGAGATTATGCAATTCACTTTCAGTGAGTTTAAAAGTCTGTTTCATATTTTATTAAAATTGATTTTATTATAAATATTAACTTCCGTCCAAAATTACATTTTTATGAATACTTTGCTTGGCTGCATATTCTGAACAGGATGAGGTTTCATTATATACCAGGTATTTCCATTATCATATGAGAATTCCCAAAAAGTATTGCTCATATGGTCAGTCATTTTTGATTTATTTTTAAATGTCTCAGATGTGATAGTTCTAAAGCGTAAACTTTTATTATTCCTCATTGCGGCACCATTTAATGTATCAATTGCCGCCCTGAGTCCCTTTTCGCCACCAGCACCACGACCGAATAATTGTAATGTACTACTGATTTTGTCAGTGCCGAAGTTTTTTACTTTATAGAACATAAACTTATTATCTGACACAATGAGATTTACACCGTGAAAATTGGCTCCATTAAAATCTATTGTGGATGGTTGCCTCAATACATCAGTCGGTGTATGGTTTCCGTTATCGACGGTCAAAGGATTTACCCCTAATTCTCGATTCGTCTTTGTCTTCGAGAATAAAGGAGTAACAGAATCATCATAATAGCCCTCTGTTATTAATCCTTTTATGACATTATATTGATTTTCGGTCAGTTTTATTATATTATCGTATATCTTAGCAAATAATTTCATTACCTTAAATGTCTTATTAATAATAAATATAGCATTATAAAACTATTTATATATAGTAAAATATAAAAATATGTACCAAATGAACAACACTAACGATTTAAGACGATATGACTACGGTGATTATACTCCATTAACTTCTCGTTGCGAACAGATTAAGGAATATCTTGATGAGAAGTTAGACGGTATGGATTCCGAGCACATATCCACGACAATACGAGACAGCGTTAATGAAAATATGGACGATATTAGATGTAGATTATGTCATACAAATTGTCACATTGAAAACGCAAAGAATGAAATTATTGAAAAGGTAGAACAAGGTAAGAGTCAATGCACAGCATTTCACACCGAGACCAAGGAAGCAATTGCCGACGCTATTGATAATATCAATCGTCATACCGATAATAAATTCGATGAGATCGATTTTGAGACCAAATTCAGTGATCTTAATGAACAAATAAAATCATTTAATGACTTAAAATTAGGAGAATATAGCAATGAATAACACTTATAATGATTATGGCTTCTGTGAAGACAACCCTGGGGTTGTTAAGAGCGATGTGAAAGGCATCGACGATAAAGTAATCGGTAGCGTCTATACACTACAAGAAGAAGAACGTGATTGGAAGAAAGAATTAAAGCAGCATATTATCAATGAACACGAGGAAACCCGTGAGAAAGTTAATGAACATACTACTGATGAGGTAACTGAAGCCAAAAATGCTTTGATGAACAAGCTTGTTGACATTGATACCAAATTGAATATTGCTTCTGGTAATATTCTTGCAATTAAAAATGAGCAAGGCACTCAGACAAATTTGTTGAATACAATTAATAATAAAATAAGATAAATTATACCACGATGGGCAATCCTTTTGAATATAACATAATTGAACAGAGAGAATGTGTTTCCTTTTATAAACAACGTAATGCAAAGTATAAGGAAACCGCCGAACAGGAGTTCAATATTAACGAGAATAAGTCATTCAGAGAAAACATTGAACCGCCTACCCCTCAAATTATGGAGATAGACGGTTACGATGCTCAGACTATTTAAAATAATTTTTCCAAATCAGACAGCAACTTTTTATTGCTGTCTTTTTTATTTGAAACAACTTTAATTTTCTTTTCTTTCTTCTTTTTAGGTAATTCGACCTTTTCCATCTTTTGTAGACGGGCTTTCGCCATTTCGACACTATCGACTTTTTGTAGTGGGACTCTTCCTAAGATTTCACATACTTTTGATTCGATATAATTCAATTCGTTAAGGATATCTTCAGGCTCTGACATACTTCCAGTAGGAGGTACTTCCTTTTCTGAAATGAAACCTAATATCTTTTTTGCTCGGGTATATGCGACATACATTAAGTTCTTCTCTTGTATCCTTTCCCATTCATGATGACAATTCTTTGATGGCATTGAAGAATGACACAAAATATATACATTATCGGCTTCGAGACCTTTAGATTTATGAATAGTAGAAAGACATACACCTTTGGAGTCTTCTTTAAAGATATCCTTTATACGTGCTTTCAACTCATTTTTAGTAGCACAATTAAATGCCAATACCTCCAATGCCTTGATGGTATCATATTGCTCCATGATATATGACGATAATGTTGCGTCATCAATATCGAGACCCCTTTTTTCCACAAGTTTATCTCTTGTCTCGAATAATTTATCATATAGCCTAATGAATACTCCGTCTTTTCTAAGATTAATATTCAATTCTTCACCTTTGATGCTATCGAGTAAATTAATCAAATTTGCACCTATATCGAGTCCTTTAATATAGCAATTTATACCCTTTTTGATTAACTTAGTATACACCTTCAACAAAGGTGCTTTGGAACGTGCCAATACCATATCTCCGTCTTTGAGGCAAGAAAGTTTACAGCCGTTCTTAATTTCACCATCGATGGCATTCTCTTTCGGTAAGATATCTTTAACTATCGATTGAGAGAATTCGATAATTTTTTTGCCACAACGGTATGAAACCGGGAGATCAAACACTTGTGTATTTTCACTATGACAAAGCTGTCTGAAATTATCTTCATTCGAGCCACAAAAGAGATTAATACATTGCTTTTCATCACCAACGCATACCCATCGACCGACATTAGGCTTCACACATTTTTTAAATAACGCAATCGCTGCAATAGAACTATCTTGTGCTTCATCAAGAAATACCCAGTCATACAGCATTCCTAATGGTCGTAAATTTAAAGCCGTAGGAAGCCATAACATATCGGCATAATCTATCGATGTTATATTGTTCTTACCCCATTCTAAACAGCGTTTAACGACCTCGACTTCGTTGGCAATTAACGGTACATCATAGCGTTCAACTATGTTATTAATCGCTTCGTCATCATGAGCTAAAAACAAACGAGAAAAATCAATTAATAACAATATATTCTCAGTATATTCATTAATTTGATTTTTTTCGATGTTAATCTCACCATCATTAAGTCCTGTTACATTCAGAAAATTATTCTTAAGATATGTGCGGTACTTGTATTCGTCAACGATTATATCATTACCCAGATTTCTACGAATCATCCTAAAACCAAGACTATGCGTTGTATATGCCATACAATTTGAATTGTTTTTCAACTTTTCATTCAATTCGTCAGCAATAGACTTATTGAAGGCAATAAAAATTGCCTTCTTAGTCTTAGGAATTAATTTCATTGCATTAACGATAGTAAAAGTTTTTCCTGATCCTGCTTTCGCCGATACGACAGCATTACCGTAACCTTCAGTAATAAAATCGAATATTTTCTCTTGATACGGACTCGGTATGAAATCAAATTTTTTTCTCTTACCCATTATAAATATTTTGAATACAGGAGATTTTACCCTCCTTAGATTGTTTCATCATTTCTGTTAACATATCAGTGAAGGCATCGATTTCTTCTGCCGATGTAACACCTATCGTATTCAACAGTCTATTAATACTATCTTCAATTTCGGCTCGTTTATAACGTGTTATAAATTCATTGATGTCAAAATTCCGATAACAGTCATTAGTCTCTCTTAAAGAAACTATTTTCTTATTTACTAATATTTTAAGCTTTATAAGAGTGTCAATTTTAATGACATAATATAACCTCTCGTCCATCAAAGCAGAAAACTCTTTATCCGATAAGCCTAAAATTGTCTGCATTTCAGTATCACTGAGCTTTGTCATTGCTTGCAATTTTTTAACCTCAGCAATAGTGTCCTTCTTGAGATTACTGTAGATTTCATTAGCGTGTCTCGTCAATGCTTCTACAGCGATATTATTTTTTTTCTCCATTATTGATAATAAATTTATTTTAAATTAATTTAACCTACTGATAAAGGGGCTTTAATTGCAGGATAGCTATTATAATTTTCAATGGTAAAATCTCCGTAAGTAAAGTCATCGATATCTTTAACCTTTGGATTAATCTTCAAAGTAGGCAATGGATATTTGTCAGGATCACGTTCCAACTGTTCCTTTACAGCCTCTATTTGATTACAATAGATATGACAATCACAGCCGACATAAAGTAATTCGCCGGCATTCATTCCTGTAACGTGTGCCAACATATGCACCAAAAATGCCGCCGATGCAATATTAAACGGTAATCCGAGAGGACAATCGGTCGAACGGCAATTCAATACACAATTAAGGCATTTCTCTCCATTTTCGTCAATCGAAACATTGAATTCATAAAGAATGTGACAAGGATAAAGGGCAGCATCCTCTACTGAATTAGGATCGTAACAGGTCAACACAATTCTTCTCGAAAATGGATTTGTCTTCAACTCGTTTATTACATAATTAATTTGGTCTACATCGTTGCTTCCGAAATGTCTCCATGTTGTAGGATACATTGTACCTAAATCACCATAGAAGTAAAGGTCATTGTTACTGAACAGAATGCATCTATTATCGCCCACATTAGACATAAATTCATCGAAACTAAGAGGTGTAATCTTTTCGGTAACTAATTTATTTGTATCGTCATCTTCTATTGAATACATTTCTTTATGTTTATTACATACTTCTTTGTAATAACGATAGGCATCTTTATCCCATATATGGACATTTTTATCCTTCAAATACGAGATATTTGATACACCTTTAAGGAACCAAAGTAATTCCTCAATAACTCCACGATAGAAGACTTTCTTTGTCGTAAGCAAAGGGAAACCTTCTTTAAGATTAAATCTCATTGTTCTTCCAAACAATGATAAAACCTTTCCACTTCTGGTGTCTTTCTCGACACCATATTCCAAAATGTCGTTCAATAACGACAAATACTGTCTATCAACATTATTTAGCATCTATAAATTAATTTTTTCTTTATTTTCATCAGTTTCATAATCTATTTTATCAACTACATTCAACGAATATGCAATATTCATTGATTTAAATAATGAGAATAATGATACTTTATTCTCATTTCCATGATAGATTACTTTATCGCCTATTGCCAATGTAAATTCACCATTCTGTTCGTTATAGTCGACTTTATAAATTAAGTCTTTTAGAGGTGTCTCTGATATTTCTTTTTCGTCATTAATAAACTTCTCTCGGAGTTCAGTCAATTTATCCACATCAGTGTCGCTAATTCTTACACCTTTATACTTCTTAATAATAGAAGTATTTACAGCTTGACCATTGGATTGTGCTGTTTTAAAAGTAAGGTAGTCATTTATATCGACATCTTTATATATATACGTTCTACCATTTTTAAATACTATCTTTAGTGTTTTTGTGTTGCTATTTGGATCATCGTAGCATTTACTGAAAAGTACATTTGAACTATCATACCACGTATAATCTTGATTATCCAAATATTTGTTATATACTATCATTGCTATAATTTATATTTTTCACTTGCAAATATACTACTTTAATTCATAAAATCATGAAGTTGATTGAAAAAATAATGTTAAAAGATTATAAATTATACGATAACTAATAAAGAAATACGTTAGTAATGAGTAAAGAAATAACTAAAGAATTAAAGAATCTTTTCACATATATAAAGGATGAATTATCATCTGAGTTTCCTCGAAATACCCTTACCCCTGAATATTTTGTATTAGCGGTATTAACCAATAAAGACTGCACGGCATATAGGATATTATCAAGAGTAATGCTAGGCGATAGCATCAATGTAATGATTTCATGGTATCAAAAGTATTTGAGTGACAATTCATCTCCATTATCTGATCCGCAAGTAACATTGGATAAATCTTTTGATAGTTTTATAAAGGATGCCGAAAAGATATCCGATGAAACTGTATCTGATAATATCAGTTCGGCACACTTATTATGCGCAATATTCAAGAAAAAGAACGTCATTTCAGATAGTTTTAAAATAGTTAATGTTAGTTATCAACAGATACATCGTTATTTGGTTAATTATTACTATTCCCTAAGACCGCATAAACCTTCAATCGATAAAGATAAAAACGACAAAAAGGCTCAACAGTCGAAAAAGAATGACACGATAAAAACAAAGGTCAATACTATTGATAATAACGTTGAACGGAATACGATAAATTTGAATACTTTATATAATGAAGGTAAATTGGATGAATTTTACGGCAAAGAAGAATTGTATGAACGTATATTCCAAATATTTTCCAAGAGAAAATGTAATAATGTCGTTATTCTCGGAAAGTCCGGCATAGGTAAATCAGCGTTTGCCCGTAATTTATCCTCATTTATCGAAAAAGGAAATGCACCAGAGGCATTTAAAAATAAGACTGTCGTAGAACTAGAAATGAATAAGCTCTTTATGAATACTGGTATAAGAGGTGTATTCGAGAGTAAAATGGCAAGCATCACCGACGACGCATCGAAATGCGGTAAATATATTTTTTTAGTCGATAATTTATCTTCGATTTTCAATATTGCTGAAAAGTCAGAAAGTGATGTCGCCTCTATATTCAAAAAGATAATGGAGGATAAGAATATTAACTTCATTTGTACTTCGACTCAAAAGGTCTTTGATGAAATGTGTAATGACTATTATTTCTTAAAAAGCGATTTACAGCCTATAATTCTCAATGAGCCAGATGAAAATGAAACATTTGATATATTATCAAAAGTGAAAGATAAATTAGAAACCTTTCATCAAGTAAAATATAATAATTCTGCAATTAAAACTTGTATATCATTATCAAAGGAATATCTAAATAATATACCTTTGCCTTCCTCAGCAATAAACGTTATGGATGAAACAGGTGCAAGATTAAATCTTGAGGTAACTGATAATAATACATTGAAGAGATTAAATAATGAAAGAGAAGAACTTCTTGCCAAGGAACTAGACTATAAAAATAATTCTTCTGCCGAAATTGACTATTATGACCGTTTGGATGAATTTGCAAAAAAGAAAATTGATATCGAGAATAAAATACTTAACGAAATTAAACAAGAAAGATTGGATAAATTACCTTTAAGTGTGACAGATGAAGATATTAGAAAGGTCGTCTCAGTATTATCAGGTTTACCCTTGGAAAAGTTAAATAACGATGAAAAGAAACGTTTGAAAGAATTAGAGGAAAGTTTGAAGGAAGATATCATTGGGCAAGATGATGCTATAAAGGTTATTTCAAAAACCATTCGACGAAAACGAGTCGGTGTTCGGAGCAAAGGGAAGCCTATTGTTTTCTTATTTGTCGGAACAACGGGTACAGGTAAAACTTATACCGCCAAGAAAATAGCTGAAAAAGTCTTCGGTGATGAAAATTGTATGATAAGGCTCGATATGTCTGAATATAACGATGAAACCAGTACCAACAAATTAATCGGTAGTTCAAGCGGTTATGTCGGTTATAATGATGGAGGTGTACTGACTAATGCGATAAGAGAAAAGAAACATTGTGTACTGTTATTGGATGAAATCGAAAAAGCACATTCAAAAGTATTCAATATGTTTTTGCAATTATTTGACGACGGAAGAATTAGTGATAATAAAGGCAACGAAGTAGATTGTAGAAATCTTATCGTTGTAATGACATCTAATATCGGGGCAAAAGAAAGTACCGAGAGAGGGGAACTTATAGGCTTCAACCGTGGAAATATTGAGGATAATAAAAAGCGTATAATTAGTAAAGCTTTGAAAAACAAATTTGCCCCTGAATTCCTTAATCGTATTGATAATATTATTAATTTCAATACCCTTACAGAAAATGACATTAGAACTATCATTAAATTAGAATTAGTTAAATTAAAAAATAATATTGAAGAAATTGGACATTCAGTTGATGAGACATTTACTAATAAGCATATGATTGAATTAATATTCGATAGAATTAAAGATAAACGTGAATTCGGGGCGAGACCTATATTAAGGTGCATTGAGGAGACTATTGAGGATAAAGTAACCGATATCATTTTGGATAGTGAAGAGCCACATATATTCACCGAAAACGATTTTTAACACTGAAAACCACATAACTTCGACAATAAAGTAGTATATTTGTCGAAGTTATATTTTTATACATATTTATATAAAGATACTTGCGTGACAAGTAATTTATGAAACACATTGTAATAAGTGAAAACAAAGAAGACGAAATAATATCAGGATTAATTTCTGAGGCATTTTATCCAAATGCTGATAAAGTTTTATTCATCAAGAAATTTATGGATAAGAATTTTAAGAGACAAAACTTGGATGATATTGACACTAACGGTTATCCATGTACATCACCAACCGTGGTGATGCTATCGAATAGTGGTCAACCATTAAAGACAATGCAACCGAGTGAACTTCTTCTTTTTCTTGATGATAAGTTTCACAATATGATTTCAGATGAAAGTGACAGGAAGGAATTTTTAAAACAGGTTATTAAAGATTGGTACTATAATAAAATTTCTAAAAATGGTTTGCTTTCGATTAATCATCTGTGAAATGATGTGAATAATAAATTTAAACGAAAGCATGAAAAAAAGACAGATTTTAAAAAGTATTTTATTAGTATTGTTATTGCATCTTAATATTATTAAGACTAACGCACAGGCTGATTTCAAAAGATTGATTAATGCAATTGCTCACGTCGAAAGCAAACATAATTCAAAAATGGTAAGTAAAGGTGGTAAGCACGTAGGATTATTACAGATTTCTAAAATCACCGTCGATGAATGTAATCGCATTATAGGTAAGAAAAAATACACTTATGACGATAGGTACAGTGCTAAGAAATCAGAAGAAATGTTTATGATAATACAGTCATTCTACAACAAGTCTAACGATATTGAGAAGGCAATAAGACTTTGGAACGGAGGTCCAAAGGCATCGAAAAAGAAGACAAATGGATATTATAAAAAAGTAATTAATGTCTATAATCATTTAAAAGTTTAATTAATTAAATTAAAGGTAAAAAAATAAAGAGACTCTAAATCAACTTTAGAGTCTCTTTTTCTATCATATTTCTTTTTATTCTTATGTGGACGATTAACAGCAATCCATCGGCCACCATTACGTTCCAATTCAATTTCACGATTGGCTTTTCTCATTGCCTTGATAACATCTTCTTGGATGTTATTCTTTTTTTTCTTCTTTTTCATTTCCGTATTGTAAATTATAATATAGTGACAAATGCTCTATCATACGTTTTTCGTGATCAAAAGCCCAGTCTTCTGCCATTATATCATAAGTATTAATTCGAAGTTCATTGTCATGGATTTCTCCAATCTTAAACCATTTAACTTCAGCGATTTCATCTTTCTCACCACCCTTTGCTTTTTTCAAATCAAAATTTTCATCCTCATCGGCGAAATAGATGTAATGTATCGTGATATTCTGATGGTTTTCAGACGGCGATGAGTTAATCTTTACAAATTTAAGCTTGTTAATGTCTATTTCGAAACCCAACTCTTCCATAGACTCCCTCTGTAAAGCTTGTTCAACTGACTCGTCAAAGTCGACATAGCCGCAAACAAAACACCAATAACCTTGGTAATCAGCAGCACCTTTACCTCGTTTTTCTATCAGGGCATACAAATCATCGCCCTTTTGTTTAAATATAAAACCCGCCACTGCTACCGAACGAGAAATCCAATATTCTTTGCCATTTACATTAACTGAAAAATTTTTCATACTTTTATTCTTTATATCTAAGCGTTTTTACCAAATAATCGATGGCATCTAATGTGCCATAACTTAAACTAATTAATTTGTCATCACAGATTGTAATATCGACACCTTCATGATTAGTCCATTCTGTAACAATTATAAAATCATCTTTTTTAGCAAGATAATCATATTTTATCAAATCGTCATTAATTGATTTTCTATCTACAACTTCCATCATTATATTCTATTCTTTAAGTCTTCAATAACAAAAGGATTCTTGAATAACTCTTTATTTGCCGAGGCAAAGATTTCATTTGTATCAGTGTCATAAAAATCATTACGATATGATCTGATAAAACAATCATCAAGATATTCAGGAGTTTCTGTATTGAGGATTATTCTATTATCGGTAAAGTCATACCATCGAAGAGAGGTTTCACATTCGTGGTTAGATACCATTGTATCAGATATTCCATTTGTTCTGATAATAAAGAAAATATGACCACCTAATTTATTGATAGCTTCGCACTCATTAGGAAATCTTACATCATCTACAACAATTAATGGGGATTTAGTCTCCTTAATTTCCTTTTTTAACTGTTCTACGTGCCAATTAGGTTTATATTTGCGGATGATATTCGTCCCTACGACTTGTATCATTTGACGTACATCTTTTATATTATTATATCGACTAAGTTCTTTAGATACGTCGCTATATTCAATACCAGTCTTGTGTGCGATTTTTAATGCCCATTCGTCAGTCGGTTTGGCATCAATTCTATCTTTGCTGTCTTTTAAATAATTTAATCGGTCGACACTATCGATGCCTAAAATGTCACAGCACAATTTTTTTAAAGCACTTGCAATAGTAACAATAACAGCATCATCTTCATTTTTAAGCAATTTTGCCAACTGTGTCTTTCCACTTCTTTGCCTTCCCGCAAAGGCGATAATTTTCTTTTTATTCTTCGTCATAATCATTATCATTATCAGTATTTTCGATATCATCGACAGTTTCAATCTCACCATTTTCCAATGTAGAAATTGAACGTATGATAGATTTTATATCTGCGGTGTCTTTTTCGTATACCCTATTATCTTTTTTATGTTCTACAATTGATAAACTTGTAGTAACTTTACGAATGTGTTTAATGAAACCAGCGGTTTCCATAACTTCAGATGAGAATGAATAACCTTTTTTGATTAAATTCATTATTTCTTTCCTGTCGTGTATTAAACTATCTTCAATTATCGTTGCTTTATATTTTCCTTCAGGTACATGTGATTTCAAATCAAGTATTTTAGCCATTATTAATTATTTAATTTTATTATGTCTCATAAATATTATCACACATTTAAAAAATAAATTAACTAATGGTGAAGTTGAATATTATGCCTTTTTATTTTCCATCATTATATTTATGTAAAGAAAGTAGCCTGCTTATAAGTGTAGCCGTGTATATTTTAAACGCACCTTATATTTGCAATTAGGCTACTTTTTCCTTTCTCGTGAATCCTTTTATCATTTCTTCAGTAATTAATACCTTCTTTTTACCTTGATTACCACCATATTCAAACATTATGTCCATTAAGACATTTTCAATAATTTTTCTCAATCCTCTTGCACCAGTCTTAGTCTCTATTGCCTGTCTCGCAATACTACGTAAAGCTTCTTTCGAGAAACAAAGATCGATGTCATCCATATACAACAATTTCTGATATTGTTTAATTATTGAACTTTTAGTGTCGTTTAATATTCTAACCATATCGTCTTCAGACAACGGGTTCGTATGGGTTATTATCGGGAATCTGCCTAACAATTCGGGAATAATGCCGAATTTCCTAATATCAGAAGTCTCGACTTTTTCTAATGGATTACATTTAATTTGTCCCTTATTATTGTTTTCAGTAAAACCAATACGGGTAGTATTAAGTCTTTTCTCAATAACTTTGTCAAGACCATCAAACGCACCCAAGGCAATAAATAAAATATTGGTTGTATCGATATCAATACATTCTTGGTTAGGATGTTTTCTTCCACCTTGAGGAGGAACACTTACGATGCCACCTTCTACAATTTTCAATAAACCTTGTTGTACACCTTCGCCACTGACATCACGGGTTATTGACATATTTTCACCTTTTGTTGCAATTTTATCAAACTCATCAATTATTACGATACCGCATTGTGCCTGATTAATATTATAATCGCAAGCCTTTAAAAGACCGACCAATATATTTTCAACATCATCACCTACATAGCCAGATTCGGTTAACTTTGTGGCATCAGCGACATAACAAGGAATATGAAGATACTTGCACAAAGTTTTAATCATATAGGTTTTTCCGGTACCCGTATTTCCCAGAATCATCATATTCGACTTATCGATAGTTACATCTTTGAATCTTTCATAACCTTTGATACCATCAGTTGCGCCATAAACATTGGATAGAAAACGTTTAAAATGATTGTATATCGTAACAGATAGAACCTTTTTCGCCTCCTCTTGCCCTATAACGAAGTCACTAAGATGATTATATAATTGCTTCGGTGAAGGCATAAAGAAATTTGCCTTTTCGGTAGACCCTATTTCCTTGCTCTTCTCAGTTTCTACTTTAACAACACTATTTTTTTCTAACATTACTATTTAACTTTTAAGTATTTCTTGATTTCACGCTGCAAAGATACAACAATTATTCGAAATACCAAAGGTTTTCTATTTATTTTATAGTTAAAGTTTCTAAAATTATGCTGAACGAATTGAAATTGATGAAAAGTTATACCGAAAATACACTCAAGGAAAATGACATTGTTGTCGTATTCCAAGGGATAGTATATATATTCAGCTATGACGACTCGATGCAAAAAGAATATAATATCGGTATGGTAATACAATTGTTGCAGCGATTGTGTCGATTTTATGAAGGAATGTATGACACGATATTCGATAAGAACGGCAAGTTAAGAGATGTTTTCAGCAATAACAATTTCCGTAATATATATGAGGCGTTGTTTAACTTTGAAAATTTGCCGAAAATTTTAGTAGGTCAAATAGTATACGGCAAGAACGGTTATACTTTAGTAATAAATAATGAAAGTTACGATATATACGATTCTAAAGAATTATATGGATTGTTAAAAATCGGCATTTTCAAAGATAAAATAACAAAATTACAAATAAATGGTCGATTAATCAATCTACCCAATAGGAAACCAAAGGATATACCTTTGAGAAAGATTTTATACCACGGTACGACTTCATTATTTTTAGAATCGATTCTTCATAAAGAATTAAGGCCTATTAAAGATAATTCGATTTATGATGTACCTACTGATGGATTCATATTTCTGACCAGTGACTATTCTATTGCTGAGGACTATGCCTATGACCATTCAAGAATGTTAGGTGGTCAAATGGTGATTTTAGAAATAGATTCAGATAAAATCGACCATAATAAGATAGTCTTGGATTATGACTTCGAAAACTCGTTTGTAGACGACAATGAGATATCTCCGTATACAGGTAAACCAATATCTGATAGAAATAATGAAATAGGTCTTCATAAAGGAGATGTAATATCAATGAATGGTCGTTATGGCACGAAATTCATAAAGATCGGTTATAAAGGTATAATAATGCCGAACGCTATTGTAAATTGTATTTGGCGTAACGGCGATAAATTAATAAAACAAAGTAGAGAAGAAATGTTAACCAATATCAATGGTCTGAAAAAAGAAGGCATAAATCATAATATTAACGAAGTCAGTTCTTCGGAATTGAATCTTAATTCATTCAATGTAAGAAGTACACTTAATGAAAAGTTTTGGTTAAGAAAGAAAAATTCAGATGAATATCAATTATCATCCAAAGTTAGACTCCGTCTATTGGACATTGCGGATGATTTTATTAAGGAATTGTCAGTGTCATGGATAAAACCAGTCGATATACAATTCACCGGTTCTCTCGCAAACTATAATTGGTCTAAATATTCTGATGTGGACATACATATCCTTTATGATTTCAAGAAGATATATAGGAATCCCGATTTCGTAGATGATTACTTCAAGGCAAAAAAGGAAGTATGGCTCAAAAACCACAAGGATTTAAAAATATACGGATTCCCAATCGAAATAAGCGTAGAAGATTCTAATGAGAAAAATCCTTCAAGTGGAAAATATTCACTCGAAGACAATAAATGGGTTATAGAACCATCTGACTTCCAAGACGCAAAACTTAATGCAAGATACATTAAAGACTATTCGGCAAAAGTAATGACCGAAATCGATAAAATAGACCGCCAAATAGATAAAGAAACTGATAGGCACAAAATTGAAGTGCTTGGAAATAAAATCGAAAAAATCTTTAATCGATTGAAGAATCTTAGAGCTGAAGGATTGAAAAGCAATCAGAAAGAGATGAGTAGCGGAAATATTATTTATAAATTGATAAGAAGAATGAAGTATATCGATAAGATATGGAATATTGCTAATAAGGCATATGATAAAGTAAATAGTATTACTGAGAATAAAAGAAATATTTAGTAAAATTTTATCGTATTAACATTATATTTATTATTAATAAAACTATTTAGTTGATTAAATATGAATTATCAAAGCGAAAGTGAAGTTCAAAGAATGAAAGAACTAATCGGTTATGGAATTAATGAACAGACTGTGAATACAGGAGGTTCAAAGCCTATTGTAGAATATAAGATGAAAGCCGCCGACGGCAAGACATATGGTATTATTCACGAATGTAATAAGTTCTATATCAAAGTAGCCCCTAAAAAAGATACTGAGGTACTTGCCGAAGATTTTGACTACATCGGTGGATGGAATAACCGCAAGGAGAACGAATACAAGACATATGCGATGGCATCAAAACAGTTCGACCTTAAAATGATGTCCATCAACGAAGCTAATACCCATAAGGTAGAAATACAGCAATTTAAACCGGTCGAATCTTCTGAATGGCAAATTAATGAAACCAAAGAGATGAGATCTGAGTTGGAGCGTTTTAGACAAATTACTAACAACGTTGCTGTCATACTGAAAGAGGATAAAAATGTATTACCTGCCGAGCATACTTTACCTGAGGCACCAGCATCAAATCCTTCAAAAGACAAGGTAAATTCACCTTTCACTGATACTGCCGTGGCTAATGGAGATAAGGATACTAAACAGGCAAGTACTGACCCTAAGAAGGAGGGTCAACCTTATGACAATGAAACAAAGGTAACTGATAATGATATGCAATCTGACAAAAAACCTAACGGTGACGGAAAGGATGATACATATTCAGAAAAGGCGAAATATGTTCCAGATAATTCAGTAGCCGATAAAAAGCCTTCAGGCGGAAAGGTGGCAAAGGTCGATGAATCTCAACGTAGAACATTTAAACTGACTGAAGAACAAGTATTGGCTTGGAGCAAGAGTAAAGATTATCTTGATACTTCAAAAGGTACTGAAATCGGTGATAAATCACCTTACACCGAAACTCCTTCTGATGTAAATGAAGAAAATGCAGTACATAACACCGATAATCAGAATGTACCAACACCTGGCAATGGAGAAATCGGTGATGATAGTCCATTTACTGAAAAGGTGAACGAAGACTCAGCTAATGTCGACGATGTCGCAGGAATGCCTTCAAATGATGATGACACAGATGACGTACCATTCCCAGAGGTCGAGGACGGAGGTGCATATCTAGACTTTGAAAAGGACTATAATGATTGGGAAGACAACGGAGGTGAGGACCAATACGATATAGACCTTGATAGTTTTGATTTATCAGACGATGATGATTTTGAAGGTGTCAAAGATGACGTGCTTGCAAATGATACCGCCAACTATGGAGACGATGACGATTTCTATGAGGGTAAACAACGTAAAGGCAGAAATGCTATTCGTGAAAGTGAATTGAATGTATTCGGAAAACACCCTGCTTATAGAAAGGCTCCGATGACAACCCCTCCTAACACAGAAGTTGCAAAGAACGGTGCTAAAGATTGGAATGATGAAAGCGCAAAAGGAGAAAAACCTTTCGGTGAAAAAATAGGTTCTTCTGCTCCATTCGACAAGGTGATTGATACTTTGACAAATGCAATAATGAAGAAGTTAAATTTTTAAAAGAAAGCCTAAGTGAACGCAAGGTGTTAAAGGTTAGTTCTCCTCGAACTCAGGAAATGCCAATGGAGACACCATTGAATCAGCCACCTATGGAAATGCCACAAGGCAGTATTCCGATGGGTGATAATGCTTCTCCTATGGATGACGGTCAAATGCCTATGGATGACAATGAGGGTGATAATTCTAATCCATACGACACTAACTTTGACGCTGGGATCGACACCGATGAAAACGATGACCCAAAGAGGTATATACAACAACTTACAGGTAAATTAAGTCAATCTCTCAGGAAATACCAACAAGAACAGCCTACCCCCGATGCTGATTTGGACAAGTATGTCGCAGGTATGATATTGAAACAAACGACGGATGGTTTGGATGATAAGGATGTTGATGAAATATTAGGTAAAATGAAAGATGACGAAGGGCAAGATACGAATGAAAGTCTTGACCGTGAAGATACCTTGAATGAATTGTTTCAAGAATTGACGGGCAGCGATGATGATGATGAAATCGGAATGACAAAGATTAAGAATGATAACTCATATCGTAAGTCACCATTCATCGCACCAAGATTTGAATAAACACAGGTTAAATATATTAAAATAATAGGGGCCTAGGTCCCTATTATTTTTTTTATTATTAAAATTCTATAGTATTAAAAAATAATAAAATTATATATAATATTACGTAAGTTTCATAAAAATATAGTATTTTTGTCGGAAAATAAGATTTTATTATGAAAAGATATACGACTAAAGATTTTATATTAAAAGCAATGACACTTTACGATGGTAAATACGATTATTCTAAAGTTAAATACATTAATAACCACACTAAGGTCTGTATAATTTGTCCCGAACATGGGGAATTTTGGCAAACACCAAACAGCCATCTAAATGGTCAAGGATGCCCTAAATGTAGTTATCAGACACGGTCACTTAAATTAAGATTGACGAAAGAACAATTCATAGAACGTTCAAAAAAGATTCACAATAATAAATACGATTATTCTAAAGCCGAATACATTAACAACCATACCAAGGTTTGTATAATTTGTCCAGTTCACGGTGAATTTTGGCAGACACCTGATTCGCACCTTAATGGACGTGGTTGCCCTAAATGTCGCCATAATTTCAAGATGGATAAAGACGATTTTATAAAAAAGGCAATTGATTATCACGGTAACAAATATGATTATTCAAAGGTCAATTATGTGAATAACAAAACTAAGGTTTGTATCATTTGTCCCGAACACGGAGAGTTTTGGCAGACACCGAATAATCATCTCAATACAATAGGTTGCCCTAAATGCAAAAATAATGCCATTGGTTTAAAAAAACGTTCGAATACTTTTGATTTTACTGTTAAGTCGAACTTAATATTCAATAATTATTACGACTATTCAAAAGTAAATTATGTGAATAATAGTACTAAAGTATGTATAATTTGTCCTAAGCATGGTGAGTTTTGGCAGACACCATCGGATCATTTGATTGGATGTGGATGCCCTAAATGCGGAGTATGTTTATCAAAAGCAGAAGATCAAATCGTCGATTTTCTTAAAAATATACATATTGAAAATATCATCCAAAGTGATAGGACGATACTTAAACCTAAAGAACTTGATATTTACGTGCCGGCCGAACAAATTGCAATAGAATATGACGGTTTGAGATGGCATAGCGAACTATTCAGCAACAATGCCGTAAATAATCAATTAGCTAAGACTAACGATTGTAATAAAAAGGGTATTCGTCTTATTCACATATTCGAGGATGAGTGGCTTGAAAAACCACAAATCGTCAAATCGATGCTAAGGAATATCCTTGGAAAAACGAGTAATAGATTATATGCACGTCAGTGTGAGATTAGTGATGTTGATACAAGGACTGCGATGCAGTTCCTTGATGACAACCACATACAAGGTCGCTGCAAGGCAAAATATCATTATGGATTGTATCACGATGGTGAACTCGTTTCGTTGATGACGTTCGGAAATACCAGTCAGCAGAGGAAATACAACGAGGATTACGACAACACGTGGGAGTTGTTGCGTTTTTGCAATAAATTGGATACCTCTGTTGTGGGTGGGGCAAGCAAGTTGCTTAAGCATTTCATTGGTGAGGTGAAACCTCACATGATAATGACATACGCTGACAAGCGTTGGAGCGTGGGAAAACTGTACGAGAGGTTAGGTTTCAAGTATACACATGACAGCAAACCGAATTATTTCTACGTGGTAGGACAACACCGTGAGAATCGTTTCAAGTACCTCAAGGGAGAGCTTGTAAAGCAAGGCTTTGATCCTGACAAGTCTGAACATGAAATAATGCTTGAACGAGGGATACCGAGGATATATGACTGTGGTACAATGGCATTCGAAATGAAGTTATAATTAACATGTAAATGACTATTTATTTAAATAAATGCATAATCAAGATGAAACGAAATTTTAAAATCAGTGAAGACCAATATAGAAAAGCATTAAGTGAAGGTATCACTTTAAATGCCGATGTAGATGCTTGTAATGGTGACGTAAAACAGGCGATTGATAAAACGAAACAAAATGCTAAAAATAATGGCATAGATTTGAATAAAGCTAATATACAAGTACCAGCCCAGTCACAAAATGAAGGAAAAATAATTACGAAAAAACAATTACAAGAAAATCGTTTAAAAGTATTAAAGGAAAATTCTGATTTATATTCCTTGAATGATTTTTTAAATAAAATAAAATAAAGTATTCTTAATGAAATTACCATTTTATATATTAAAATCATTACAAGATTCCAAAACTTCATTGGGACAACACCCTTCTTACCCCCCTGATGAAGAAGACAGTTTCATTATAGGAACAGTAAGTGACTATTTTAATCATTTGTCAGATGGAATTGTTTACAATGATATCAATGAACTTAAAGGAAATTTATCATCGTTGATAACTAAGGCAAAAAAAATCGAGAACTCGAATATTGATGCATTAGAAAAATTATGCGCCGATACGGTTAATAGTATATTTAATATCCCTGATAATACAATTAATATTTCTATGAAATTAGTCGATAATATCGATGTGAAAGATGAGAGATTGGTTCCCGAAAAAACCGTCAATTATACTTTTGATGACATTGATGATATGAATCAACTGACTGATGAAGTCTATAAGAGGAGAATGCTGGATTCGCTAGTATCAGGGGCATCTATTGTGTATTCTGAAAAGATGAAATATTATTTGCAAGGACTTTTCGAAATCAATGATGAACTTCCATCTTTATATAAGAAGATATTTGAACTGAATAGTATATTGTTATATCTTGAAAAAGACACCCTTAATAGTAATGACGTGACTAACGGAGGCAGAGTCGATGTAAATATAATGTCTCCTGATGATATGGTTGAGATTAAGGCTGAAGGTGTGCTAATGCCCGTATTATTGGAAGAAACAATCAAGGGTGTTCTTGAACTGGCAATTTCACACGGTTTACCTAAAAAGTCAGATAAGGCACAATACGTCATCAGCAAGTCGGATTTTAAATTGGCAGAAATGTGGGATGCAAGACTAGGAGTTCCACTATGGTTATTAATTAGTAAAACATTAGAAAACCAGGGTATTAATGTTGATAAGGTAGGAATAAATTATTTCCTGATGGAAATATCAAAATTACCAGTCGATAAATTCAATTCTTTACTAAGAGAAGTTTTCAAAGGTACTAAGAAAGGAAAAACTGCCTTGGCGAGAATGGTTAATGATATCGAAAATCTAAAAGAAGAGGAAGATTTCATGGAACATATGAATAGTATGAATTCAGAATACACCGAAATAAGTGATGATGAGTATTATTCACCTGATGAACTTATTACTGATTCCGAATTACCTATCGATGAAGCAAGTAAACCATTAATTAGTCCGGAAGAAGCTGAAAGACAAGGCTTTGCTGTGCCGAAAGAAAATTTAACTTGGAAAGAAGGAGAATTTCAAATACCCAAGAAAAAAGAAATCGGATACAAAGTTTTCGCCTTAAAGAATGGTCAATTGTATCCACCTGTTGTCGCAAATCAAGGAGGTCAACCTACTCCAATAGGAAAATGGCTTCCTTGTGGATGTCCTCCTATTGTAGGATATACAGCGGCTGAACATAGACCACAGGTAAAAACAGGAGGTGATGGAACAGCAAGAAATTTAGGTAATTTAAGTTTTAGACCTGGATGGCATTTAGGAATGATACCGTTCGCTAAACAGTTCTGTTATAAATTAAATAATAGCGAGACATTATTGGTCGATGGTCGTTATGTATTTCCTGATGACTTTGTATTCGCTGAATGCGAATATCAAGCTGATACCGATCTAAGTGACGAGTGTTACCAGAATGGTCTTACGAAGGCAGGTAAATATCAACATAGTAGAGCCGGTATACCAAGGATACCTAAGAATGCTTTTTATCGTTACAGAACGAACGTGGATCCAAGTACGGAAGATTGGATTATTACCGGGGCCGTAAAAATAACTAAAGTATTAACTCGGGATGAAGTTGATGCGATAAATGCAAAAAATGGTATCAAACCTTTGATATATGCAAATAAAAAGCAAGCACAGCAATTGAAGAAACAAGTCATAATGCAAAGAAAAAATGTACAGCCCCAAGAAGCATAATTAATATTAGAATAAATAATAGGAAGTTAACTTAACGTTGGCTTCCTATTATCAGTTATATCATTAATCATCTCATTATAATCTGTGTAAATAACGTATTCATTGAAATCCTTTATATATTGTTTCTCGAACGTAAAATAATATAATTTTACTCCATTTTCTATGCATCTACCTCTTTTTCTCCTGTCACGTTCGATAGTATCCTTAAAATCGAATTTAGTGTTATTGTAGAAATGTTGACGACCTTGGTATTCAATACCTACGTTGTACTCTGGTAAATAGAAATCTATACTTTGTCTACCTAACCATTCAAATCTTTTTTGATATTCAATACTTTTGAACGTATTTTTTAACATTTCGAATATTCTAAGTTCTGAATAATTTTTTGTGTTTCCACATTTAGGACATCCGTGACCATATTTTAATTTATGCCAAGACGTTAAAAATTCTCCGTGAATAGGGCAGATTACGAGAGATTTTTTATCATATCCGTTATATTCAAATTTATCATAGCAGTAATTAAAAGAATATTTTTTATCATTTATATTCAACATTTCACGGTAGAATTTACTATTCTTTTTGTTTCGTATTTCTTTTGCACATTCAGGACAGCCGGATTTTTGATGAATATGGGCATCAAAAGATTGTAGGAAATCACCGTGTATAGGACATGTAATGTAACTTGGAGTATGAGTGTTTATTAAACAGAAATTTTCATATGTATATTTACTATTATGGATAATATTCGCTTTTTCTATTAATTCATCTAATGTCTTTTTTCTCATTGTATCATATTTATCATATTAACAAATATACGTTTTAAATATGAATTTTAAAGAAGAATATATAAGATGTCTCAGAGATAAGACAAGAAAATATTTCATTGAACATTATTTGTCGACTTTTAACGCCGATGAAAGGAAGGAAGTTCCATTTAAGTTATTCCCAAGACAGATTGAGTTCTTACATTCTTTATGCGAAAACCCGAATACTATTGCTATCAAACATAGACAGGCAGGTATTACAACAGTATCAAGTGCGTGGATAACAGGACAATGTGTATTTGCAAGTTCAAAGTCGCCAGAAACTATTTTGTGTATAGGTAACAAACTTGATATTTCTCAACAATTGGTTGAAAAAATCGGTAATTTCCTTGATCAAGTACCAAGATGGATGTGGGGTAATGAATATTATTCACCAGATCCGAAGAGTGAAAAAAATACGAAATCGATATATAAGGCAAGAAATAAACAATATATTGAATTATTTAACGGTTGTCGAATACACGCAAGGTCGTCTGGTGAGAATGCAGCCCGTGGTATTTCTGCCGTTTCAATACTTATTTTTGACGAGGCTGCGTTTATTCAAAATGGTACTACTGTATATGCTCAAGCGGTTGCTGCAACGGCATCAGTAAAAGACGCAAAAATTATAATGGTGTCAACCCCTAACGGTAAAGATGCCTTATATTACAAGACCTACGTTAATGCCTTGGACAAGAAAAATAATTATAATCCTGTTGAGTTTAAGTGGTTTCAAGATTTGCGTTATAATCGTTATTTGAAATGGTATCGTCATAATAATGACACCGGCGGTAATGATGAAATTGTCGAGACTGTAATCGGAACAAAGGGAGAAATTGAATATAATGAAGAGCGTTGGCGAAAATTAGAAAGAGAAGGTTGGATACCTACTTCTCCTTGGTATGTATCAATGTGTAAATCATTCAACAATGACAGTCAAAAGATCGCTCAGGAATTGAATGTATCGTTCTTAGGTTCTTCTGATAACGTAGTCCCAGTCGAAGTGATTGAAAAACAAATGAAAAGTAATGTAATTCAAATTACCGATGACTGGAAGTTGATAGATACTTTGGTGAAGGAGACTTGGATATGGAAAGACCCAATACCAGGACATAGATACATATGCGCATGTGACCCGTCTTCTGGTTCTGGTGAAGACTCTACTGCGATACAAATAATTGATGTTGACGGTGTCGACGAAAATGGACTTCCTTGCTTCGAACAAGTACTTGAATATAATGGAAAGGTGAACGGAAATGAAGTAGGACAGTTAGTCGATAGATATGCTAGGATATATAATGATGCCTTGACGGTGGTCGAGTGTATTGGCGGTTATGGAGATTCGGTGGTTCTTACATTGATGGACTTAGGTTATCCTAATTTATACTATGACAATCCACAGATGAAAAATTACACGAATCAAAATTTATTGAAAGTACAGAATGCTTTTGAGCAACAGAAACAATTACCAGGTTTTAGAACCAGCGCTTTACGATTACAGATGATCGCAAATTTCGTCGATATGTTGAAGTCCAACGCATTTAGAGTCCGTTCACAAAGGACAATAAACGAATTGGATACATGGATATTCAAGAACGGTAGACCTGATCACATGGATGGTTCACACGATGACTTATTGACTTGTCTCGCAATGGGATTATTCGTAATGCAATTCTATATGCTGAAGTCCGAAAAACAAAAGGTGAAAGATAAATGTATCGTAAAATCATGGTATGTAAACAACGCTAATAATACCGTACAGACGACTCAACAGTTGAAAGAAAAAGAAAACGTCAATAGGCATAACAGTCGTTTTGACCCATTTATGTTCGATTATAAAAAGCAGGAACGGATGCGAATGGCTGCTTGCATAATGTTAGGAGGATTCAAGGTTAAATAATTATAACACCTTGATTAAACGGATAAAATACCTTATATTTATATTATAAGGTATTTTTTATTATATTAGATGTCAAAAGAAAAAACAGTATTTCAAAGGTTACAACAAGTGTTAACTGGCACATCGGTTTCACCATCGTTGGCGACCAACAATACATACAATATACACAGTGATAATAATATTATTGATACTGCGACAAGTAAATCCGATTACCAGATGAAACTGTTGCAAGCCAAACAACAGAAATTGCTCGGCAGACAATGGGTAAAGGCGCATTATGATATTACGAATCAGTCATTATCAGGTTTAAATGAGTTAAAGTTAAGTTATAGGGATTCAGATCTTATGGATGCCTTCCCGGAAATTGGTGCCGCTCTTGATGCGTATGCAGAAGAGAGCTGTACTAACAATGATAATGGGTTTATCGTCAATGTTTTTTCAAAATCTGAACGTATAAAATCTATTCTTCAGGATTTATTTACGAATAGATTGAATATCAATATTTTGTTACCTATGATATGTCGTTCGATGTGTAAATATGGCAATACATTTATGTTATTGAATCTTGACCAATCAAAAGGTGTGTTAGGATGGAAACAATTACCAGTATATGAAATCGAGAGATATGAAAACGGGATGGACTATCCTTATGCCTCATCGACGGTAGGATATAACCTTAATACTGTAAACGAGAAAAATATCGATAAGACCAAATTCGTGTGGGTAGGTCAGTCTGAATATATTCCTTATAGAGAGTTTCAGATAGCACATTTTCGACTATTGTATGATTCTCAATTTTTACCTTATGGAGTGTCCATCCTTAATAAAGCAAGAAGACACTTCCGAATGCTTAGTATGATGGAGGATATGATGCTTGTTTATCGTATGGATCGTTCAGTCGAAAGACGTGTGTTTAAGATTAATGTAGGTGCGATTGATGAAAAAGATGTACCAGCATATGTACAAGAAATTGCCAATAATTTTAAAAGGACACCTATTATTGACCCTATGACAGGACAGATTGATTTGCGAAAAAATGTGATGAACAATCTCGAAGATTTCTTCATCCCTGTTCGTGATGACAGTGCTCCTAATCCTATTGAGACTCTTTCAGCAGGTCAAAATTTGACTGCTATGGATGACATCAAATATATACAGAATAAAGTTTTGACTGCGTTAAGAATACCTAAATCATTCCTTAATTTTGATGAAGCACAAGGAGACGGTAAAAATTTATCTTTACTTGATGTTAGATTTACAAGGACTGTTAATAGGGTACAGCAGGCATTAATAATGGAATTAAATAAGATAGCCATAATACACTTATGCTTACTAGGCTTCTTTGACGAATTAAATAATTTCACCTTGACGATGAATAATCCTTCGTCACAAGCTGAAATGTTGGAACTCGAAAATGTTGCCAAAAGAGTTACGACAGCAAAGGATGCCGTATCTGACCCTGGTGGAGGTATACCTTTGACTTCAATGACTTGGGCTTGGAAGAACATAATGAAGTGGTCTGACAAAGAAATACAGAGAAACCTCGAAGAAATACGTCTTGAAACCGCATTGGCTGCTGAGTTACAAAAAACGACACAGATTATTAAGAAAACAGGCTTATTTGATCCAGTCGATAATATCTATGGAGAACCAGGTGCCGAATACCAAGATACCCCAGACGCAAACGCCGAAGATGGTGGCGGCGCACCAGGTGGTGGAGGTGGTGGTATGCCTATCGGTACTGGTGATATGAGTTTCGGCGATGATACAGACGATGATGGTATGGAGACTGGCGAAGAAGGAGAGATGTCAATGCAAGATACTGCTGATGAAGACAATGCCATACCTGATGCCAATGAAGGTGGTAATAACGGAAGTCAAACTGATACTGATTTGACACCTAATCTTGGAGAGATGATATTACACGGTATGAAATCCAAGATAGATGAAAGAAAGAAGGCGATTAGACAGGATGCGATGAAAAGAGCCGAGAATTATAGTCGTTTATTGATCAAACGTCTCGTCGAAGTTGCATCGACGCATAATGAGGAAAAGAAGACTGATGATATCAATGAAATTTACCTCAAGAATTTATATTTGAATGAAGAACTTGAACAAATTTCAAAGGATTTAAAAGGTTTTGATGAAAAAAGTGAATAATATCTGACTATTTATTATAATATAAGATGGTTAAACAAATGAATAAATTAGATACTTTATATAATGAAGGCAAAAAATTAATGGAACAATCCATTGATTGCTATTCAAAAAATAAAATAACTGAGGCTGAAGAATATCGCAAAAAAGCGAATGAACTTTATAATAAGGCAGATATTCTATATTGCATCGAAAATACTGATAGGGATAAACTATATGGAAAAAACCGTAATTTCGGTATTTGTTATCAAATTTTCGAGGATAGTCTATTAAAGAATTTGAATAACCGTAATGGAAAAAAATTCATTAATGAAGTAAGTAATCTTATCAAGAATAATAAGGTATTAAAAGAACAGTTTAATATATATAACAGTATATGTAACAAGAAGAATGTAAGTAATCCTGAAAGTTATGTCGACGGTGTTCTTGAATACGTTTCCAAATTAAATATTAATAAAAACGATATTAGGAAAGCAAATGAAAAATTGATTGATTTGATAGAATCAAATGCTAATGTTAATAAGTTATTGGATATCGATGACGATACTCTTAAACTCTATGAAGAAATTGATTTTATACTGACGAATAAGAAATCGATTAATAACATCGATGAATATAATAAGATAAAAAATAGTCTGGTAGAGAAATTTGACCGAGATAATAAAGATAATTCAGATAATAATACTGTAAACGAGAACTATGAAACATCATTATCTGAGATAACCGAGAAATATAAAGACCTTACTGATGATGAAATAAAGTTAATCGAAGGTATTATTTCTTCTGACAAAGATAAGTCTTCTTTGTTTGAAGAGTATAAGTCTGAAACTATCGGAAATATCGATGAAGCGATTAAAAATGCATCTGATGGGGATAAGGAACAATGGTTAAATATCAAAGAAGCATTGTCTGAAAAGAAATACAATAAAGATAGTTTAATAGATGATATATTAAAATTTGTTGATATACAAAAAGAAATCTAAATATAATAAGAACCATTCACAGTGCAGACCAACTACCTGTACCTTCTACATATCTGGGATGATTAAAGCAATCATTCCAGATTTTTTGCTAAAAATCAATAAAAAGTTTAAAATAAAATAGTATATTTGTTTCACATGTTGAGAGTATGGATAAATGAACAATAGGATAGATTATCAAAAGATTGGGAAAAAGTATGGGATTAACGTAATGTTCGGGACGGTCTTGAAAGAAGAGACCCCTCATGTTATAATGATAAGATGCAAAGGAAGAATTAAACCTAATATCAGAAAGAAAAATTATGAAGATGACATCGAGAAATTGAAGCATGATATTATCAATATCATAAATTCGAAAGTCCGCAATTCGAATGTATTTTTTCAAGAATGCCTTGCCAATACGGATATCAGTTCCAGATCGATAAAATATAACAAGTATAGTTTTATCAAATATGATGTCTATGTAAAGCCTAATGAATTAAAAGCAATTTCTTTGCACAAAGAAGATATTTCTAGACTTACCAATGAAATAAATCTTTCGATTTCAGAAAGATTAGGAAAGGATTTTACTTTAAAAATGGATTAATATGAATATTTATTTTATAGATTAGTTCAGATTCTATAGATTAAATGGACATTAGCCAAAATATATATCAATTGACTGAAATTAAGAAAGGGCAAACAGGCACAGGTTTACTTATTGAAAATGACGGTCATATAATAACAGAGCAAGATAATATCAAACAGATACGTGAAGACATTGAGTCTGGTCATAAATTCGTATGTCCAGACCACTTTGTCGTATCCGCAGTTTTCCAAAAGTTCGGCATTCCGAATGCGAATAATCGAATTTATCCTGAGAATATCCTTAAACGTGAAGTTGATAAATATGTTGCTGAAAGAGTGAATAAGCATTGTGCAATAGGAAGTCTGGATCATCCTTCGAGCAGCAGTTTATCAGGACACGATGTATCACATAACATATTGGAATTACATTGGGACAATCATACATTGGTCGGTACAATGGAATTGCATCTATCACCAGGTTATAAACAGTATGGTATATGTTCAACAAGCGGCGATATGGTTGCTAATATGTTGTTATCTGGATATCTAATAGGTGTTTCATCAAGGGGTGTAGGTTCAGTAAAACAAATACCAGGGGGTAAAGTCGTCGTTGATGATGATTTCGAATTAATATGCTGGGACGTGGTTATGGAACCTAGTACCCCTAATGCATGGATACGTCAAAATGAAGATGAATTACAACCATTCATAGAAAATGACGAGAGTCATAAAAAGAAACCTATAATCAACGAAAAGATAAATAAAATAAATCAGATTCTCGGAATCTGATAAAAAACTTTCAGTACTAATAAGATACTTAATTATTTTTGATTATTGGTACATATTTATAATTAAATATAATATTATTTTGTAATGGCAAAGAATATCAGAAGTGAATATGTAAAAAATTTACTCGAAGATAAGGAAGCCCTTGAAAAACAATTGAAGGGTATTACTGAATCTACAATCAAATCATTGCTTGAAGATGAAGTAAAAGGAAATTTAAGGCAAATCATATCTGAAGACGCAAATTCTTTCGAAGAGGAAGAAGTCACAGACGACGATACTAAGCCTACTGATGAACCAAAAGATGACGATACTTCCACCGATGATGTAAATGTTGCAGATGATGATGTAACCGCAACAGATGGTGAGGAAGACGGTACGGGTGACGATGATGCTGACGTAACAGATGCGGATGGTACAGACGACACCGGAGATGATGATGTATGGAGTGGTCTTGAGGATTATAAAGGCGAGGACGGCGAATATGACTTGACAGGAATGGATGCAGAAGATGTCATCAAAGTTCTGAAAGTAATGAAGCCTGAAGATGGTGTGCGTGTTGTAAAAAATGACGACGGTAATATCGAATTAACTGACGATGAGACTAACAAAGAATACATTATCCAATTAGATGTAGACGATGAAAGTTGTGACGGTTGTGACGATGATGATTCATTAGGTGAAGCTGAAAATCACGGTAATGTCGGATACACAGACGATTATCAGAAGAAGACAGCAATGACTACACCAGATAATCACGAACCTGCCGACCCAAGTAAGACTTATTCTATGGATGGTGGTGTACCTACAGGTACCGAGAAACCTTTCCCTGGTAAAGGTGACAATGCCCCATTTGATAAAGATGTTAATGAGGCAATGACTACACAGGAACAAGGTGCTTATAATCGTGGAACCGGTATGGTGCATACTAATACTAATTCAAAAGCAGCAAAGGGTCGTAACTCACATGCCGGAGGTAAACAGATTCATGGAACTGCGGATAATTCATACAGCGAAGCCCAGATGGAAAGCATCAAGAGAAAAGCAAATGAAATTTTCCGTGAGAATAAAGAACTTAAATCATTGTTACCAAACTTAAAGAAACAATTGCAAGAAGCAATCGTAATTAATCAAAGTCTTGGAAACATCGTTAAGTTGCTTAAGGAAAATGCTACCACAGCCGATGAAAAGCAATCTATCATCAAACGTTTCAATGATGTGAAGACTTGTAACGAAAGTAATTCATTATATAAGACAATTACAGAAGAATTACACCGTACACATCAGACACAGAACGTGGATAACGTACTTAACGCTCAATTGTCAGAAGCGACAAAGCATACTGTCGAGACGCCGATGTATCAGTCAGATGATTTGACAGAAACCCTTGATTTTATGAGAAGACTTGACAGAGTATAAAGATTTTTTAAAAAATGTTAATTTTCTTATAACAAGGTGATATTTATATAATAATAAGTGAAAATTGTATATTAAAATATGCGTGAATTATTAACAAGTGGTGCAGTGGGCAACATTGAACTCAACGCACAAAAGAAAATCAGAGAAGATATCCAGAAACGTTGGGAAAACTTAGGTCTTCTCGACGGTTTGCAAGGTCATATTAAGGAGAGTATTGCAACTCTTTACGAAAGTCAGGCTAAACACTTGATTTACGAGGCTACAACTGCCGATAACTCAGGTTCTTTCGAGACAGTCGTATTCCCTCTTATCCGTCGTGTGTTCTCAAAATTGCTTGCAAACGACATCGTATCAGTACAGGCAATGAACCTTCCTATAGGTAAGTTGTTCTTCATCAAGCCAGTAACATCAGAAAGAGATTGGGATTTCAAAGACGCAACTCAGATTACCGACGGTGATACTGGTCGTCACGTAGGTCTCCAAGGTTATCAGAGACAGAATCGTTTCTATGATGGTTCAGAATTTTCTGCTGATGACAAGACAAAACGTTCATTCGAATCATATGGTCGTTATGGTCTTCCTGATGAAGTAGTTGAACCTGTACAGACTGACAAGGATCATACAACACCAAAGGTTACAACATATATGAAGAAGACTTTGTATGATTTGTTCTACAATGACTTCTTGTTCGACAACTCTAAGGGTCGTATAACTATCAAGGTAGGTACTGCAAGCGTTGTTGAAATTGGAGCTGATGGCGCATACCATTCAGTCGAGGATATGGGCAAGCTTCCTTTGAACAGTATGGATAAATCATTGAGCAGTCTCTTGCTTCAAGTAGGTGGTTTCTCTTCTTATAACGCAGGTCGTTTGACAGGTCCTGATGGTAATGAAATGGATAGCGAAGCATTTACTGCTTCTATGAAAGTTATCGTTACAAAGGATATTGATGGTGGTGATAACTTCACATCATTCAAGAAGGGTGAATCAATTCCATTCCGTTTCGTAACACAGAAGTACGGTGATCAGTTAGTTAATTATAATGACGATAAGGGTAAGGCTAATATCTGTGATGGTAATGGTAAGATGTATATCGAACTTGATTTAACAAAGCCTTGCAAGAAACAAGGACAGACAATCAACGGTTATATCGGTGTAGATCCTACTAAGGTTACTATGACTGACAAGGATGACGACGGTGCATTGTTAGCAGATAAGTTATTCCAAATTGCTTGGGCACAGTATGACTCACTCGAATTGGAAACTGAAATGGGTGAAGTTTCATTCCAACTTACTTCAGAAACAGTATCCGTTGAAGAAAGAAAGTTGAGAGCTACTTGGTCACCTGAACTTGCTCAGGACGTATCCGCTTTTCATAATATAGATGCAGAAGCTGAGTTGACTGCTATTCTTTCAGAACAGATTGCTGCTGAGATCGACCGTGAAATTCTCCGTGACTTACGTAAGGCTGCACCTTGGCAGGCACGTTGGGACTATAACGGATGGCAACGTTTGGCTACAACATCAACTGTTTATACACAGAAGGATTGGAATCAAACATTGATGACAAAAATCAACCAAATCTCAGCACAGATTCAAAAGGCTACATTGCGTGGTGGAGCAAACTTCATTGTAGTATCTGCTGAAATTTCTGCTGTATTAAATGACCTTGAGTATTTCCACGTAACTGACGCATCTGCTGAAAGTGATCAATACAATATGGGTATTGAGAAGATTGGTTCTTTGCAAGGACGTTATCAGGTTATCGTTGACCCATACGCACCTCATTGGTCTTTGATTATGGGACACCACGGTACAAGCTTGCTTGATACCGGCTATATCTACGCACCATATATCCCAATGGCACTGACCCCAACAATGTATAATCCATTTAACTTTGCTCCAGTAAAGGGTATCTGCACGAGATACGCTAAGAAGTTGGTTAATAACCGTTACTACGGAGCAATCAAGGTCGATGGCTTGGTCTATTGGAACCCTAATGAATTGAGATAATTTTAATAAGACTCTTAATTATAGTTAAAAGACACTACAAATTATGTAGTGTCTTTTTCTTTTTTATATTATTTAACCAAATAAATTTCTATTTTAACGATGATTTTTATAATTTTACATATTTAGAGATTCATAATATAAATTATTAAACCATTCTATGGATAGAAGTAAATTAAAATTTAATTTTATAAACAAAGCAAAACAGATACATAAGGATGAGAATTTAGATTATTCGGAAATTGAATATATCAATAATCGCACGCCTGTGAAAATTATCGACCACGATATACGTCCAGATGGTACCGAATATGGCGAATTTTGGCAAACACCGTCGAACCATTTAAAGGGACAATGTCATCCAGATAAAAGAGGCTTACGTATATCAAAAAGCAAATTGTCCTCACAAAGTGAAATAATTAAGAGATTTAAGGAAGTACACAAGGGAGAAAATTTGGATTATTCTGAAGTCAAGTATAAGGGTATGCACGTCAAGGTCAAAATCATTTCACATGACTTACGTCCAGATGGTACTGAATATGGAGAGTTCTGGCAAGAGCCTATTGTTCATTTAAAAGGTAGTACTCATCCTGAAATAGGAAAGGCAAAACAGATCGAATCGCATAGATACACGACCGAGACCTTTATACGTAAATTAAAAAGTTTATATAATTGTAATGATCTTGATTTTTCCAAGGTTAAATATATTACAAGTCAAACTAAAGTTACTGTAATATGTAATAAATGTAATAATAAAGGTATAAGGCACGGTGAATTTCAAATATGTCCAGACGCCCTGTTACAAGGAAAGAGTTGCCCGAAATGTGGAAACCACAAGTCTGATGCTGAAGATGAAATTATCAACTTCATTAAAAATAATTCTAATTTAATAATAGAACAGAGAAATCATTCCATTTTGAAAAATAAAGAAATAGATATATATCTGCCTCAGAAAGATATTGCGTTTGAATATAACGGTTTAAGATGGCATTCTGAACAATTCGGTAAGGATAAACATTATCATATATCAAAAAAGAACGAATGTGAGGCGATTGGGATTAAATTGTTTCATATTTTTGAAGATGAATATATCTACCATAAAGAAGCGTTATTAAAAAAGATAAGTCGTATATTAAATCTTGAGGAGAATTTGCCTATTGTTAATGTCGAGAAATGTGATATTAGAGAGACGACAAATGATTGTGCCGAATCTTTTTTAAATTTTAATGATATCCAAGGTTATTACAATGCAACAATTCATATCGGTATGTTTTATAATGGAAAATTAATAAGCCTAATGTCGTTTACTAAACAACTTAATGACGAATGGACACTTGTTAGATTTTCTGATGATATCCATTATAAAGTAATTGGTTCATTTTCTGCGATGCTGAATTTTTTCATTAAAAATTATTGTTATAAAACGATACGGGCATTTATAGATAGAAGATGGGAAAGTGATGAAGTTAATTACCTCTATACCGAAAATGGTTTTGTTAAAGATAAAATAAACGATGTAAGTTATTCTTATACAAATGGGCATGGAAAAAGGATTAATAAGGATGATTTCAAGAAACAAATATCTTTAGGCAAAAATAAGATGGAAAATTCTGACTATTATAAGATTTGGGATTGTGGTACTATCGAATACGTTTTAAATAAAAATTATTAATGAATACATCAGACTATATTAAAAAACCAAAGGGTTATTGGGACAATTATGAGAATTGTAAAAATGAATGTCGTAAATACAGAAATCTTAAAGAATTAAAGGCAAATTCATCTGGTTGTTATTATGCTTTAATTAGAAATAAATGGAAGGACAAATTTTTCCCGAATAGAATTAAAATCATATCAAAATGGGAAAATAAAGAAAATTGTATTGCCAAGGCAAAAAGATATAACGATTATACAACATTCGTTAGGTCCGCATATGATTGCTATTTGTCAATGAAAGAAAATGGATGGCTTGATGAAGTATTTAATCATTGTCCAGATTATAAAGCATTAAAATATTGGAATAATTACGAACATTGCAAGGATGAATGTAAAAAATATACTACTATTAAAGAGTTAAGAAGAAACAATACTGAATGCTACAATTCAGTTATACGTAATGATTGGAAGAATAATTTCTTTATCATTAAACATAAGGCTGTAAAGGATTATAGTTATTGGAATAACAAGTTGAACTGTATCGAAGAAGCCGAGAAATTTAGTTCAATGACAGAATTAAAAGATAAAAGTAACGGTTGTTATGCTTCCGTGTTGAAACACGGATGGGAAAACGATTGTTTCCCTGAATTTAAAAAGAAAAAACCGAAAGGTTTTTGGGATGTTAAAGAAAATTGTATTGTAGAAGCCAAGAAATATCGTAATATATCTGAATTTCAAAGGCATTCTTATGGTGCTTACCATTCCGTAAAGAAAAATGGATGGAAAGACGAAATTAATAATTTATACGATAAGACAATAATGTATCATTCATATGATGAAAAGATACATCTTGTATACGTTTATTTGTTCGTAGATTATAATACATTTTATGTCGGAAGAACAAATAATTTAAAAAGAAGGCATCAACAACATATTAGTGATAATAACGACACTGTATATAAATACTGCATTGATAAGGGAATAGAAATTCCTCCATACGTAATACTCAAAGAAGACCTTACGGCGACTGAAAGTCAGTTTTATGAGGATTTTTATTTAAAGGAATATATCAATAAGGGGTGGCGACCTTTAAATAAGGCTGTCACGGGTGTCAATAAAGGCTCACTTGGTGCGGTGTGCAAATGGAATTATGAAGCGTGTAAAATGGAAGCCTCAAAATATCGAAATATAACGGAATTTAAGGTCAAAAATCAAAGTGCCTATAACGCCAGTAGGAAAAATGGATGGCTAATGGACTTTTTCGAATATTCAAAACGTTCTGACCATTATTGGGACAATTATGAGAATTGTAAGAAGGCTTTCAATTCTTGCAAAAATACGAAAGAATTAATTAAAAGGTTTGGTGGTTGTTATAATTCAATTAAAAAGAATGGTTTCACCGATTTAAAATATCCGAAATAAAATAATGAGAGAAATTAATTATTGGAATAATAAAGAAAATTGTATTGTCGAAGCCAAGAAATATAATACTATCACTGAGTTGCAGAAACATTGTTATGGCTGCTATATGGGGCTAAAAAGAAACGATTGGTTGTATGAAGTATTTCCCTTGAAGAATAAAGCTGTAGGTTATTGGAATAACCTTGATAATCTCATTAAAGAGGCTTCAAAATATAAGACCAAGAAAGAGTTCAGAAAACATTGTAAAAGTGGTTATAATGCGGCATTGAGAAATAATTACATAACTTATTTGGATGATAATCTTTTCATTAAAGAAGATAAAAGGTTTAATGAAGAGAAAAATAAAAATCATCTTATTTATGTATATGAAATCAAAGATTATAATACGTGTTATGTAGGTCAGACAATAAATCTACACGAACGTGATATGTCTCATCGAAGAGGTCGTAAGCATTCTGATGGTCGTATAACATATGACGGACTATATATGTTTTGTAAGAATAAAAACATTAATATTCCTTCTCCAATTATTAAAGAATATGAATTAAACGCAAAAGAAAGCTTAATTAAGGAAGATGATTGGTTAAACTTTTATAAAGAAAAGGGATGGAATGTATTAAACATTGCAAAGACAGGAGAATTTAGCGGATCTATTGGTTCGAGTAAAATATGGACTTACGAACGATGTAAAGATTTTTGTAAAAATTATCTCTATAAAAATGAGTTAAGGAAAGCTAACTATCAATGTTATTATGTCTGTCTTACAAATGATTGGTTTGATGAATTTGGTATCCTTGATAAGAAAATACACAAGAATGGCTATTGGAACAATAAAGACAGGTGTATAAAGGTCGCAAGAAGCTGTAAGGACAAGACCGATTTTATTGTAAATCATCAAGGAGCATACAAATCAGCCGTAAGAAATCAATGGATCAAAGAAATAAATGATTTATTCGCTAAAAGTTAAAAATGGAAGAAAAGAAAATATTTAAGGTGATTATTGCTGGAGGTCGTGATTTTAATGATTATAAACTATTAGACGATAAATGCCTAAAAATTTTATCTAAAAAATTAAAAACTCATAAGGTTGAAATAGTTTCGGGTCACGCAAAAGGGGCAGATGAATTGGGTGAACGTTTTGCAGTTAACCACAATTTGCAACTTCATTGTTATCCCGCTGATTGGGATAAATATGGTAAATCTGCCGGTTATAGAAGAAATGTAGTAATGTCTGAAAATGCTGACTCTCTAATAGCTTTTTGGAATGGTGAAAGTAAAGGGACAAAACATATGATAGATATTATGCAAAGACAGAATAAACCTTATCGTATAATTAAATACAAATAAGGTAGTGAATGTTTTTCACTACCTTTATTATTATTCTTCATATATTACATAATAATCTCCATCCTTTGTATTATGTAATTTGAATACTGCAATGTGCGCACGATAGCCAAATAAGTTTTTCTTATCCTCTATTAACCAATCCATTTCGTGCGTCTTTTCTATATATGCACAATTTCTGATGTCGTTTGCAATATCCTCTTGTATCTCACTTGAATTCGCTCCAGATATCCTCCATCTTCCGAATGGATTAAAGATATAGAGAAAATCATTATTCAGACACCATTCAGCAAGTTCATCCCTATCCATATTTTCGACATTAAAATTCTCATCTGGATAATCTTGAGCATATTTTTCAAAAGGTGTCATTTCTTCATTATCATCATACATTTCTTCTGTGATAAGTCTTCTGACACAATTTTCTATAATATTTTTGTAATCGTTTTCGTTTAACTTTATCATCTTTATTTATCTTAGACTTTTTTATTATTAGTAATACTGGCAATGTCGAATTGCAATAATTTTTTATAAAGTAGTTCTTCCATATTTCGTTTTACCTTAATATCGATAAAATATCTATGAGGAATTAATTCATTCGTATTGATTAAAAAATAATTTTCATTATATCCGATTTCGACTTTCTGCCAATTAATTACATTATATTCTTCAGTGCCTTCGTTTACATAGAGTCGATATTCAAGTCCATCAACAGCTTTCATTTGCCTACTGCTATAAGGTATTTTACATTCGACATTTACTTTTCGTATATCTCCACGTGGAATTTTCTCATTAACTCCGATGCCATATAATGATGGCACGATTTCATCAGACGAATTATCATCATTATACGGAAGACCTAAATTGAAATATTTATCACTTGGCTTAGTAACGAATTGTAATTCAATGTCTTTGAATTGATGACCTCTATACTTTAAATTAGACCAATTGTCATATAGCATCGTGTCAAACTCATAATCATCTGAGGATAAATTAATTTCGATATAGTATATCCCCTTAGTCGCTTGTTTTACTTCATACTGTTTATCGTCAATTGTACATATCGGATATTCATCTAAATTTGTATATTTGCCACCAATAAGGCTATAGAAATATAATTTGTTATCTTTATCAAGGTAGAAATTTGACCTATCGTCGTTAATGATGTCATCATATATTGTTTCCACATATGGTTCAAAAAAACTATGAGTATGATTGGTAAAAAATCCTGTATACTGTGAAACGTCAGTTTTCAAATCCTCGAAAGATGGCGCATACGCAATTCCGATACCATAATTATTAAGTTCACCTGTAATAAATTTATTCATTGTACACGTAATATCGAGTTCAATATTCTCATTACCGTAGTCAAAATGCTGGAAGCCTATGATTTTATCCGATAAGTTTCCTTTTGGCGAAGTTGCCAAATCAAGTTCCTTTGATAAGGTTTCGGTTGAATAAATTCCTTCTTCTGACCATCTGAAATGGTTACGAAATTTATACCAATTAGAACCATCAGTACTAATACCACGATGGTTTCCATTGTATACATCCATTACATAATCAAAGCCTTTTCCATTATCCCACTCATTAGGAATTAAAAAAAATATCAGATCAAAGGAAGCAGCTCTTTGTTTGTGTCCATCGATTTGTGAATCCATTCCGCATCTGTTTATATTTTTGTCAATAATAGATGAGGAATTGGTAATATGCAATATATGTTTTAGTTTATTGATATCAGTATATGTTTTATCTTCGACCATTTTTTTTACCTTAGTATGATCGAAATATATAATACCACGGGATAACATATTGCCATAGTTTATTTCCATTATTGGATTTAACGATAAATTAGCGTGATTATCCTTAACGATGGTATTACATTTTTCAATATAAGTTCTCGTTACTATTGCCATGTTAAAAAGACTTTTAATATAAATATTATAAAAATAGGATAATCGCTAATGTATAAGCAATTATCCGTAATATTAATTGAACTTTATCGATTTCGATAACATCGTGTCTAAATCGGTATTTAATACTTTTGTTTTAGGTTCATTAAAACATGGAGGATCCATAGGGAAAGAGTGTGTATGTGTTTTAATGACTTCTATTAATTTTTTGAGGAAATCAATCAGTTCGTCGCCATATATCATAGGATGGGCATTTTTTTCAATATTTAACTGTTCATCATCAGTAATGAGATCCTTTGGGTTATTTAAATTAAACGCCGTCTTTGAATTATGCGATAATAAATTAATTTTATCAGCAACCACATTTATACAAGATGAATATTCTTTATTTTTTTCATCTTGCATCTTTTTATATTTCATCTGTATATATGACAGATTATCACGATTGAATAATAATGTATCTTCAGGCTTTCCACTCGGGTAACGTTTGAAGCCACAGCGTATTCTGACTTCATTATCTTTTAATATTACATCGGCATTTTGCCTTCCTTGTAAAGCAATATCTTCTCTATCAGGATATGAACCGTCATTATCGGCATTCATTATTGGATCTGGTAATGGCTTCGCATAGTTATTTCCATTAAGTAATGCCCTTGATTGAAATCGAAAGGGTTCATAGTTTAATCCATATTGTTGAGAAATAACAGGACCAATAAATAGACGATTTCCTTTTGGAGAATCTGAATCGGTTAATATTACCATAACACATTCTCCTACCTTCGGATTAATATGGATTAACTTTGGTAATAAAGGGAAACAATAAGGTAAATCATCAATATATTTACAGTTAGCGTCTTCAGGTTCTAGACGAACTTTAATACGAAGTCCTGCTTTATCATCAACGACGCTTAACACTTCACAAAAACGAATTATATTATTCATTTATTTTTACCCTCCCTTTTATTTATTATTGACGTTATCTCTTCATACGCTTTAGAGCAATCATCCATTATTTTATAATTTTTAGATAATTCCTCTTTTGCATTATTAAAATTTTCAGTCAATTTTAGAATTTCATCCTTCAATTCGGATGTACTTAACATATTATAATTCTTGGTCATAATGTTATCTAATTAATCCTGATAATTGAGAAACCATTGTATTTGTTGATATAACTGTAACCGGGCCACCGGCATTTGCCCCAGTACCTGTAGTAATTACGCTACCAGGTTCTATAACGGCATTAACGACTGCATTATCCTTAATTTCATTTACCATTTCTTCGCACATTATTCTGACAAATTTATTTATCTTATTCTCGGAGCCATCTTCATTTACCCCCGTTGTAATACCAGCTTCATTCAAACGGCTAATAATTGCACTTGTCAGAGCGATTGCACTTAATCCCGGTCTTCTTTTAAGTTCACATATTAATAATAATGCCGGTATCGCCGGTAATGCAGGTCTAACTGATTTTAAGGCTTTGTTTATCCCGTTAGCGATGCTTTCAATCCAACTCATACGTATTTAACATTTATCTGTATTATTTTCAGCTTCTTGCTGATATATATCAGCATAATCAACATTATCGATATTAAAGTCCATACCATTACCTTTACTCTTAATACAATCAATTAATTTTTTAAGCAATCTTGCATAATATTGGGCTTGTTCAATATTCATTCTAATAGCAATTTCCTTCACTAAATCAGATAATATTGACATAAGTTTATCGACAAGATAATTAATCAGGTAATCTCTTATTGCCCTAAGTAAACTTGTGATAAGCTGCTTAAATTTTTCAATGAATCCTTCAAGGTTAAAATTTACATCTTGTCCGAGTAACTTTAGATTTATTAATATTAACAGATATACCTTTGGGGATAATATAGATTGAACAATTACATTAGCGAGATTGTTCATCAGTTTTTCGATGAAATTTATTTGTAAACCGAAATTTAACTGATCAGTCTCAAGATAATCGACTTTTGATAATTGTTTGCTCAACTCAGTGATGCTTCCTTTAATTATGGTATTGATTTCTTCTTTTGTTGCTGAAGCATCTATTCCATTTAACTGTTGTAACAAGCTATCAGCATCTATTGTAACTCCTGAAGTATTTGTACCATCAGATGAATATAATCCCATTTTATTATACTCACTTTTCTGCAACATTGAATTATAATCATCATTAGAGAATGAAAAGAAGCAATCATTTACTACCACATCGTCACTTTCAATAACCGCCGAAACCATTTTATTGATTTCATTACGTATTAATAATTGTTTGTATGATAAATCTAAGTCTATTGATAATAAACCCGTTAGACTATCAATTAACCTTGCTGCGACAACTTTACTATCAAATAACCGTAAAGAGTTAACATAATCAGTATTAAATTCAATTAAAGTCTTTTGATAATAATAGTTCGTATCAATTTTACGATATACCTTATCCTGTGAAGCATTTTTTAATTTTTGTAATGCCTTGGCTTTTTTCTCATACAGAATACGTCTTTCACCTTCGAGATTATCCATATTATTCTCATACTTAGTTAATTTATCGGACAATAATCCGTATTGTTGTTGATAATCATCGTATTCTATCTCATTATTTTTTAATTGCTCATCTATTTTAGCCAAGTTATCATCGACCTTATTAATCAATTTCTGACCTTTATCTATTTCCTTATTTATTTCTTTCAAGTTTCTTTCAATGTCAGATAATTCATTTTCATAGGACTTATAATTATTCCCCATTATTTCTTGAGCATTGCCTATGAATACGTGCAATACATTCAGATACGGGGTTTGAAGAAATGACGGTTGTCCTTCGGCATTTTTAATTGAACGTGAACTCTCATTAAATTCAAGGGTTACTATCCCGTCTTTTTTATTTTCTTTTTCAGCTACCGTTTTAGGTTCTTCATTAGGATCTCTTGACCATACTTCACGTTTTGTTGCTCGGTTCTTCATGTACCAGAGAAGACAATCAAAATCAGAATCTTCACTCTCACTATTCGTATATGTCGGTACGAATCCACCTAACGTGTTTTTAAATAGATTACTTTTTTTCGTGCAAGTATCTCTGATATCCATTGCAGTTTCACATTTATTGCAACCAAAGTAATAATATTTTCCTTTTTGACTTATAGGCGAATATCTTAATTTATCGGTAATATCTATTTGTGAAAGGTCAAATACAATTCCTTCCCTTAATATATCATCTGTGATGAATGGGTTCAGTGAACAAGTTAATAGATTCTTTATATTAGTAAGTAATACACCTTTTACGGCAACTTCCAAGGCAGGTAGTCCTGTTGAAATAAAAGACGATATAATATCTATCAACGCATCATAACCAACAGTCCCTTTGAAACAGTCCATCAGGAATTCAAAGGGATTTGTTGAAGTATTTACAGAAAGATAAGTGTTTCCATTACTCAGATCTGGATATTTATCTAATATTGACATCACGGCATCTATTAATGCCAGTGATTCGCTCTTAACTTGTTTTAAATTTGCCATTATCTAACTATGAATGTTTATTGATGGAATAACTGTCAGTCTCGACAGTTTCTTGATCGTTGCTATCGTTAGTAGTCGACTCGACGACATCTTTCAAATCTTCCCAATTTCCTACTGATTCTTCATTATCTACCATCTTTCTCACGTCGCCGTTGAATTTATGAATTTCGGTCATTAATTTTGCAATGTCCAACTTTCGCCCGATTGCTTTATCTTTATTCGTTATGAAATCATTCATTGCCTTAGCATATTTGGTTTTTGAATCCATAATTTCATCGTTCAATGCAACAGAATTAGATAATTTATTCATCTGATTTTGTATTTCGACAATATTTTTGTCTGCCTCATTATATAATTCTTGCAATAATTCCTCTATCTTATCAAGCGAATTAAGTCTTAGTTTGTACCTTTTTTTAACTGCTGCCATAATTACTTATTATTATTTAATAGATAAGTATCACTTCAATAATTTTTGCTTAGTAAAAAAGTAAAGTTCCTTGTATCGTTTCATTGCTTCACGTATGTCCTTGGTTTCTAATCTGGTATATTCCTTAACAAAATATAAGAAAGAGGTCTTATTGAATTTTTTACTTGATACTTGTTTAAAGATTTCTTCCCAATTAGTTAATATCTCGATAAGACAATAGCCGACGGTGATTTCATTTTCGGTCGGTTTTAATATCGGATTCTTAATCCCGATGATTCTTTTGATTTCCTTTATTGTCTCCTCGATTAATTCGTTGTTGAAAAACATCGTGTCAATCTTTGTCGTGTCGTTAGAACGGTTATCTTTATCACCATTTGTAAAAATCACATCATATGATGATTGTCTTTGTATTTGTTTCATCATTTGGGTTCTTTTATATATGAGATAATTTTTACAGACAGTACCACAATATGAATATACCTTATAGCCTTTTGTAGGATCAAAATTATTAACCTTCGTAATTAAGAATGACATTGTGTCACAAAAAGTGTCTTCGAAGTCCTCATTAGGAGTGAATAATTCATATCTCCTAATGATAGACTCGATCATCTTAGTAAAGGCAGGATAAAGTTTATCTCGGAAAATTCTATCTCTTTCGGATTGATTTTTACTCGTAACATATTTAAGGAATGCCTCTTCCTGTTCTTCATAAAAGTAACCTTTTCTCTTCTTCGATGGTTTTCGACCTCTTTTCTTAGGCGCATTTGATTTCGTTTCTTCCATCCATAGAGGTTGTTATTATTTTATTTTAGTATTTCCTTTTTATCGTCGCTAATGATTTTTTTCTTTCTGTCTTTTACATAAGGATATTCACACTTAGCTAACTCGAACCATTTCTTGACATCTTTATCACTGATTGTTTTCTCATATTCAGAAGTAAGACTACCTTTTCGACCTATTAAATGTTTATAACCTTCTTTTGGTACTACGATGACTTTAAGTTTCTTGTCGGTGGCTCTCAATAAAAATTCATAATTAAATGCAATCTTTATCGATGGCTTCAAACCTCCTACTTTTATGAAATCAGACATATTAAAAATACCTCCGGTTAAATTAAAAGTAGAACAATTATCAAGGCATTCAAAATCAATAACCCCTAATTCATTCGAGAATGAACTCGCCCATACCAATTCGTTTCCAAATTGCCACTTTGTGTGGTCTTCGTTATATTGTACATTAATCGGTAAGAAGACACTCGCACTGGCTTCTGTCTCGTACCATTCATATGCCATATTAAACCATTTAGAACTATATTCGTCATCCATTTCGAGAATGGAGAAAAATTCTGTATCTATTAATTTAACCGCCGTATTAATTTGTGAACAGAAATCAGTATCACCGTCATTAATAACAATCGAATAATTGTTTTCATTTCCGGACATTACCGAATTAGTTATTGTCGTAACTGTCTGTTGTGCTTCTTGCGAAGCAATAATCATTAACTTCAATTTACCGTGTGAATATGAAGTTTGATTATTAAGATAACTTGTTAAAGACTTTCTCAAATAATCGAAGTCTTCGTTCTCTAATTTATGTATTGGTAAAATTACAGTAATATCCATTATTTGTTCATCATGTTATCATTATTATTGATTTCGCCGTCTTTTATCATTTTAAATTCATTGATCCTCTCGTTAACTGCTCCTTTGATAAAACTTGTGAGCTTTACATCCCACTCTTTACGAGTATATTTCTTAACGGTCTCATCAACGCTGTCTGTTAATTCAGAAGGAATTTCATCCTGCATCCAAGAGGCTATTACTTTCGCTAAAACATCAGGTATCGCTTCTCGATTATATGTCCAAAAGCCATTATTAATAATACCTTCTTCATCCTGCATCCATTCTGGAATAGTTTCTGGTATTTTTCCAATCACGATATTACCACAATGCATTGCTTGCAAAGATGTATGTCCGAATTCAGTGTCATCATCTATCCATACGGTGATCGCTCCTTCTTTAAGGGCTTCGCAATAATCTTCACGGCTTAGGTTTCTGACATCTCTAAACGAAATAAATTTATAAACTGGATATTTCCAATAGAATGTCTTTATTAAACGGTTAACATCGCTTTGTTTCTTCGATATAATATTTACACAAAGTTTATGAGGTTTCAATGGTTTCCGATAACACTCATTAATGAATGGAGAGATTACTTTTGTCCTAACGTAAGGGAAAACCGATTGTATTGTCTTCGCCAATTTATCCGTCGAAGCCAAGACATCATATATTCCATAGTTTTTCCATTCTACTCCGAGTGGAATAAAATCAGTAACGTAATTATAATTTTGGAGAATCACATAACGACGACAAGGGGCATTAAGTTTGTATGTCTGATACATCAACGAAGAGAATGCCTCAGGAATAAACAGATAATCCGAAGGTGATACTGACCAATTACCTTTTGAGATATTCAAATGCGGGATATTGGCATAATCATCTCCCATCCATTCTCTTACACCAGTAAATATTCTATTTTCATCTATGAATTTCTCTTTACGTTTTAATTCATCGAGTTCTTTATCGCTATACTCATTATCCAATTGATAAAGCATTGTGACGTTATAACCTTTATCTTGGAAGGTTTTTGCCATCTCGTAGATATATTCCATACTGCTGTTAGGGACATTTTTACAATCAGCAACGAAAAAATATATTGTGAATCTGTTATTTTTAAGATCGGAGATAGCTTTATCTATTCTATCAATAACATTATTGTTCATTTTAATCTATTTCGTAAATTATTCCTTCTTTAATTAATGTATTCAGACATAATACTTCACTTAACGTAAGACTGTCAGTTAATTTCAATGAGCCATCAGGATTATAGTTGATTTCCAAAATGACATTAAGTATGTCCTTTATTAATTCAAATTTGGCAGTCAACATCGAATTGTCTGACTTAACATCGGTCATCTCCTTGGTTATAAGGTCGAGTTCATCATTTATCTCACCGTCATCATTGACATATTCTCCTTCTGGCTTAGCCCATACTTCAGTAACTGTCGATTGTAGTTGATTACTATCGCCATCGACAGGTGAATTTACCCATTCCATTAACTTTTCAAGATTGATGGCGTATGATATGTTATTAAACGTTAGTGTCTCCATAGTTCTCTATTATATCAGATAAGACATTATTTTCATCATGTATTACATCGATTAAATTATCGTATGTATAATCAGCTTTTGTATTTTTATTATAAGGGGCATTTATCTTAAAAACCTTCTTCCCCTCTGGTACATTTTCTATCAGTTTCGGATTCGCTGTGATCAACAAATCACATCTATCCCATATAGTCATACTATCAGTAGGGAAATATACTTCACGTACCCGAGTTCCTATTCGTGCCAAAAATGATAAAGTAGATTGGATACTCAAATTCATCTCAAAGGGACTTACGAATAATACTTCCGGTATCTTGTCATATTCAAAATTTCTAAGTGTATTTTGTAACCATAATGACATTTCGGAAGGTATTTTTTTATCCATTACTTCAGCACGACCGAATAAATCATATGCCGCATCCTCGTATTTAAAACGATAATACAAATCTTTATCGGTATCTCCTTCTTGATCAGGAAATGGGAAAATATTAAAGAAATCAAAATCAGTAACTTTTTCCTCGGTAATGTCGAAAGAAGGATCAATCAATTTTTGATAACATTTAATAAATTGATTCGTATAATCTCTGACGACATCATTTAAATCTATTGCAATTCTCATACCTTTTAAATACCATAAGCGTTTATTTCCTGCCCTTCTTTGCTTATCAAGACAAATCTAGGATAGGCATAATCAAGATTATATCTCTTTCCACATTGACATTCATGTAAACAGATACGTTCCATCGTAAAAGGATTAAACATTGGAGGCGCCTTACTCACTAATTCTTTACCACATTCTGGACAATAGAAATGCTTAACTATAATACGGTCAACGTCTTCATTCTTGATTAAATCGGCACTTTTTTCATCCTCGTGTAATCTGACCAAGGTATTATTTATGCGCTCAGTATACTGTTTTTCGTTATCGAAAATGTCTGCCCTTTGCTTATGGAGTTCTTTTTTGTATTGCTCCTTATAGTCTTCATCGACTTCAATATTGAAATCCTCGCTGAAATTATCATTTTCATTTTTTCTGTCTTCTTCCAACTGTTTTTTGTACTGGTCTAATATACCCATTGTAAATAACTTAATAGTTTATAAAATTATTATAACGAATAAGAGTTTAAAAATCAATCAGTGAATGATACTTGCTTAAAATTACCTTTATTATCATAAAAACTGTATAGAAAACTTTTAGGTTCTAATATTACTAAAGGCATCAAGCAATCTTTTACATATTTATCACCCATTCCGCTTTTTAAATAGGCTATCGTTAAATGTGGGTGATAATCCTTAAACTCTGAATGTGTCGGAAACTCTTCCGTAATATTTTTGTTTGTGTCTTTCAACAGTACTGATTGTGCATCGCATTTTAACACGTCATAGTCATCATTTTTAAAAAGTGATATATTCGTTAAAATTGTCTTATAACGTGATATCTCTTTAAGATACTTTTTAATATCATTAAGTTTCGTATCGTTATCAAGGCAAGGAACTAAAGTGACGTGTGTCTCTTTCTCAAGTCCATAATCGTGCGGGCTGTTATCATCGGTATAGAGTTCATCTTCAGGTATTTTGTTTTGAAGGTCTTTGACGAATTCCGGTGTATCGAAACTTATCATCAGAAAAGCATATTTTTTATCATCCATAGGTTTATTCGTGGTAACTATTTTTGCTTCTTATTATTTTCTATATATTTTTTAAGGCAATCGTGACATAAAACGACACCAAAGGTCTGTTCACAAATTTGGGCATCCAAATATTCTGTCGGCGAAATTTTATTACATTGTTCTTCATCGAATATATCCCTTGGTTGGAATATAGGCATATAATCGATTTCATCAGTATCGTATTTTATTTCCTTTCCGCAATGTTCGCATTTATATACCTTTGAATTGTCGGTAATGTCAAATGGATTTAATATAATTTCCTTTTTGGCATTTGTCTTATATTTATCGTCCATTGATTTACTATAATACTTTTTCATTAAGTCATTTCCTTGTTTGACGTTTCTTGACTTGAAACTAATCACATAGAAACCGTCATATTCATTAACATATGCTAATCTAAGGTTATCAAACTCGAATTCAAACATATTATCGTACTTGAATGCATGGTTTGTGATAAATGATAGGGTATTTATATCGATTATATCGGATCTTAACCTTTCATTTTTAATCTTTTCTATCTCTCTAATAAGACCTTTTGATTTGAAATCTTTATCGTTCGGGTATTTTGATATATATAAGTCAAGCATTGAATATTCATCATCGATTCTACGGACTACGACACGGCTGATATATTCTTCAATATAATATCTAGGGGTAAAATCACCTCTTGTAAGCTTTATACTGTAATTATGTTTATTTTTAAACAATTCATAGCTCTTATATACGCCTTCGTCATCGGCATCGATACTGTTAATACCATCATCACTTATTTCGTTAGGTTGTATGGTTATTACTTCAAGATTATCATCGTTCCAATATTTTACGAATTTGGTATCCATCTTATCACGACGCATTGCCAATATCGGCGTATAATATTCATAATTCTTGGCTTCTCTATCGACATTATATGTACGATAACGTAACTCTTCCACCTCTTGAGTTAATTCACCACGAAGTAATGCCTTAGACACCCGTTTGTCTTCTACTTTTTGCTGTATCGTAGTGCCTTCCAATTGATGAGATGCCCCTGATTGCTTAAGAACTATATCTTCAGTGGTCTTCATTCCATAAAACAAACCACTAATTAAAGAACGTATTTTTGTAATAAAATTCATTATATAACAATATCAAAAATTCTCTTATTAATCTCTTCCTGCACAGCTTCTAATACTTTATTATATTTCATTCTATTCTCATTAGTTTTTTCAGAATCTAAATCTTTTAATTGTCCTCTCAACCGTACAAGGGTACTATCGATTTGTTGTCTTACGAGACAATTATAATAATATAATTCTTGTATCGTCATCTCTTTCAAAGATTTCTTTTTCTTCGTTACTGCCATATTATAGATAAATTATTTCTTTGTCTATTTAATATAGACGATATGATTTATAAAAATCAAAAAAAAAGTGATACACCATTAAGTTAGTGTATCACTTTGATATTAAAATCCACTTGAGGCAAATCCTCGTGAACCTCGTTCTTTATTTTCTTTAATACTATCGGTCTTCATCAAACTGACCTGATGACCGTTAAATACCGGACATAAGACTGCTTGGGCGATTTTAGCCCCATTACTGATGGTAAAGTCTTCATTCGACAGATTATGGACTATTACGCACAGTTCACCGGTATAATTGCTATCTATTGTTGCAGGCGAGTTGGCGACTACAATGCCATATTTAAGTGAATAACCGCTTCGGCTTCTAATTTGTATCTCACAGTCTTCAGGTATTTCAAGATAAATGCCAGTATGTACCAACACTCTATCAAGAGGCTTAACGATAATTGGTCCGTCTTCTATCCACGCATACAAGTCGAAACCGCTATTACCACTATTACCATTTTCATCACAGTTTCCATAAGATAAGTCTGGGTTCGGAGACTTATTCACATATTTAAGTATTCTTTTTTCCATTATATGTATTTTATTTTTTATTTTCATATTGACGATGGCATTCTATCGCCGTCAGTTGATTTGCGATTTTAACTATTTGACACAATGGATTTACATAAGTGTCGGCTTTCTTATTTTCATCATCTTTATCTATGATTCTGATTGCTTCATACTCTTCTTCGCTAAGTTTAATGCCATACTTTTGGCACAAGAATATTGAACGTTCACCACACTTCAACGTTGTCGCCATGTTTGGATTAAAATCGAACGTATACCCGTTTTTAATCTTCCATTGCTGCTCTTGTGGTATAAGCATCTCAGCTTTAGAGATATGCTGAAGCAATAGAACTCTCATTAAAATATTCGGATTGACTTTAAGATAACCATGCTTCATACGTTGTTTTGCATTTATTCCAAATGCATCCTCATTAATATGGTAAGCGATGACACATAAGTGATTTAGCACGGTGTCTATCATACTTCCATCATAGGCACAACCGCTATTAACAGATAAGGCAAAACTTGCCCTTTTCAATTTATCGCCAATATCATTAATCATTTCTTCCGAATAACAATTATACTTTTTAAGTCTCTCGACCCACAGTACAAAATTTGAATTGAGTTTTTCTTCTGTAATCATTTGATTATATCTTTTGTCATTACAAAGGTACTACTTTATCTCTTACTAGTAATATTTATAATTGTTAATAATCATTAATTAATTGCTTATGGCAAGAAAGAAAGCTTCATCAAAAACAAACGATAGTGTACAAATCGAAAAGTCCACAGTCAAAGAAAAAGAAATAATCATCGATTACAAGATTAAATTGAACTGTAAGAACGGCAAACAGAAGGAGTTCGTTAACTCAATAAAGGATGATGCTAAAGAAATATGTATAGGTATCGGTTCAGCAGGTACAGGAAAAACGTATTTGTCCTTGGCTACTGCCTTGAAATTGTTGATAACTGAGAATGAGCGTTTTAAAAAAATTTATATTTTTGTAAACCCTTGTGAATCGACACATAGTTTATCCATCGGATTTTTAAAAGGAACATACGAAGAAAAAATAGAACCTTATATCCAAAACGCATTAAATAACATAAGAAAAATTTTAGAAGCATCCGGTAACGCTGATTGTGATAGTCTGTTAGGTAATTTAATTGCTAAAGGCATTATTAACTTCGAGATTATTAATTATGTAAAAGGTAAGACTTTTGAGAATTGTATATGTCTTGTCGAGGAAGCTGAGGATCTTTCAAAAGAAGATATTTTACTACTGCTTACCAGAAAAGGTGGTCACAACTGTAAATTCGTAATTAGCGGAGACGATAAACAAATATCACGTATGGATATTCGCAAAAATAAATCAATCGTAGGATTAAGTTATGCTGCCAAAGTATTATCAGTATTAGATGAAGTTGCTGTTACTGAATTTACTAACGACGACATTGTCAGGGATAAATTGATAACGAAAATCATAGAGTTGTTTGATAATAATTAACATCTTATTTACTAATATAGAAAATGGTGATACTATCAATAGTATCACCATTTATTATTTCTTTTTATTTTTGCCGATGTATTTCATCTGACATTCATATATGTTATTGTTATCGTCTAAAAATAAAAATTTATCGCTCATCTTCATCGCCTTTAAATTTCCAGTATTGTCATTATGTGAAATACCCTCGTCTAGTAATTCCCTCTTCAATGAACCCATCTTCTCATTTATTACACTCTCGACGATTGTTTTAATTAATGAATAATCAACGATAGTTGAATTTCCGTTACCCACATTTTGTTGCCTCTGTTCTACGATACTATTTGTTTGACTTTGTCTGTCGTTTTCTTCTAATTTCTTTTGAATATCTTGCACATTTTTGATACCAGGTATTCGTTTACTTAATCTCTTCGTGAATTCGGTCATATTGTTGTCTTCATACAGATTCGTATTGAGATCGCAAGGATTGCTTAAAATGGATTCTACTATCTTATTCGGTACCCTTGTGTTATGGTTATACCCTCCATTTGTATTATTTGCTCTTTCTTTGATTAATTTCATTTCAGCTTCCGCTGAATATTGTTTTTGCTCTTCTTTTGATGGAACATATTGACCATACACTTGCTCATCATAGCTTTTAAGCTGTTCTTCCAAATTTGCTTTCCTTTGAATGGGTCTTGAGGTATTACCAGATGATACTTGATCATCTACCTTTTTGCTGAGTTCCAACATTCGTTTCAATTTTTCGTTCGCCATTTGTTAATCTATACTATTATTATTTAATATAATATTATCATTGCTGATATTTCAATTACCGTCTACGCAATTTATCCAAATCTATTTTCTTTGGGTTCTGCAACTGTTGTCTTAGTCGTTCCATTCCACGCTCGGTATCAGTCCTGTAAGGCTCAGTATAAGAAGATTTCATTCGTGGACCATTTATAGGAGTCTGTATTTCAGTATTGATAATGTTATTATTTCCGAATTTTGCAATTTTATACACGACACTCATTGTGTCATCTCCATTAGGATTAAAATCTCCAAGACCTTTATAAAAAAAGTCAGCTGGACGATTGAACGTTTGATTCGTTTCTTTCCACGCCGAGATTCTGTCTAAACGAAAGAATTTCCAACTAGGTACACGAGAAGTTGTATCCCCGTAAGGCTGGAAACATCTTATGACAGGATTGCCAGCTTTTGTCAATCCATATGCGTACACTTCGACGACTCTCGCCCCGGTGTTTTTATCCTCTCCCTTTGTATGGTAATTGATAATTACCCTTTTATGACGATCAATAACATCATTTACATCAGCAATTGATACGCTCTCGTTTAAGATTAATTTATTTATAATATCATTGAAAATCATCTTATATCTTTAATATGTTTTTTATTGATATTTCAATATTGTATTTCGGTAGATAAAAAAAAAGATAAGTCATCCTATTATAAAATAAATAGGATGACTTATCGTATTAATCAATTAATTTAACGTACTTGATATTGACCTTCTCTTACGTTTTCTGATGTATTTACCAGTTTTGCTGAATAAACGTTTTCTTGGTTATACATACTACGGGCTAATGCGGTATTTCTTGCGTCATTATCATCTTTATTACCAGGTGCGCTGCTGATGGCGGTATCGAAATTACTATAATTAATTACGTTTAATGTACCATTACAATTAGGTAAAGAGAATGTATGACCACCATAACCGGTACCTTTACCTTGTGCGTCGCCAGTCGCCAATGCGTCAGGGTGTGTCACACTATAGACGTTTTCTCTGTTGTAATCGGAACGCACTTCTTCGACATGGCGTTCTTCCATACTTCTTTTTTCAAGACATGATTTCATCTGTTATCACTTTTTGTTCATTATTAAATAAATATCATTTACAGCCATTTTCCATCTTACGTTTTCTCATCCTTTCTTCAGCATCTCTTTTTGCCTTGGCATATGATGGGTTTCTTTCCTCTGGTGACCTGTTATCACCGCCAAAAAACGGGCTGAAATTTCTTTTCCTATCTTCCTCTGAATATGGGGTAAATTTATTTACCATAGTTTCCATTATGCCATTCAGTGTTTCTCTTATAATAGAACGAAGACGTTCTTCATTAATTGTAACTTGTTTCATCGTTTATCTTTTACTATAATAATCATTATATATTTCATCGGTTAATCCGTTGTCTAATAAGACGATTGTAGGATAACCTCCTCTTAATGCCATACCGTAATTACACCTTCTCAGCATATCACCGATAGATATATCATAACTTCCAATATAGTCGTCCCAATTCATTAAGTCTTCATCTTCGGCTAATTCATTAAACGTCGCATCATCCAACATATCGTGAGCAAATCTCATCCTTTCATATTTATTTCCTTTTCGTTTAACATATGATGTCAATAGGAAATGATAAAAAGTCTGTTCGTCGATACCTAAACATTCCTTGAAATCTTTTGCTTTCGCAGGTAATACATATTCTGTTATTATCCATTTATCGTTGTCATCAGTATCATATATTTCAGGAACAATTCCTAGTTGCTGTAAATAATAATCATTCCTGCCTTCTTGACCGTTTTGTGCAATACCTTTTTCGTTAATCGCTAATTTTAAGACTTTTGAATCATCTAATTGGAATGTTACCCTTGATGAACCTTTGCCGACATGTCTACCTATATGGGCGACACAGTAATTATAACGTCCCTTGAATGAAGTTATTGAAGAAAGTTCTTCGAGACTAAACGTATCATCTTGTGCCTCTCTTATTAATCTTAACTGTTCTTCAGATAAATAGATGGTCTTACGCTCCGTTGCCTCATATTTGATTGCATTATTATTCGATATCTTATCGGCGACACCATTAGTCTGAAATTTTGAAATTGTCGGTTTCATCTTGCTGTGGGTTAAGCGGTCTTTCTTATGTGGTTTTATAAACGCATTTGATATACCTGCGTCTTTCTTTGCTTGCTTAAAACCTCTTATGGCATTCGTTGCGGTATTCAATGTATTATTTACCCATGTTTTAATGGCATCGCCACCATTTAACATATATTCATCAGAATGAATATCACCTTGGAAATTGTCGAAATAATTTTTTAAACGTTTCATCTCTTGGTATTTTATACCATTCATCTCCAATATATTATTTAAACGTTTATAGCCTTCAACATCTTTGTCGCCGTTATAATTATTCAATATCGTAACAAGATATTTTCTAACCCCTTTAGGCAACGGAAATTGTCTATTTTTAAGGTCTTTGTTTCCACCTTCAAAAAGTAAGTGTATCATATTACAATATTTATTTGATTTTATTATTAGATAGCAATTTCATAATGAGTTCCTTTTTCCATCTGTAAGGAATACTATTCATATCCACGTTTTCGAGTATTTTATTTATGACTATCGCTTGCTGTTTCGGATTTAAATTATTCATTGCGTCTACTAACATATTAGTCTTATAATCTACTCCTTGTGGTATCTGTATTAAATTATCGTTATTATCACCATTACTCAGTATGTCGAGTTCATCGTTATTATAAAAGTCATCGACATTATCATTATTCACATCAACACCTTCTCGCATACGATGACAATAGCCATTAGAATAATTGTTGAAACGGCTATACGTTTGCGGGGTCATAGATTTTGCAACTCTATCACCTATTAAAGTATCACCACTTTCAGTATCGTCTACTTTACCATCAACACTTATCTGAGATTGTCCTATGCTTGATGGCATATCGTTTTCATCATCTATATAATCAAAGTCGCCATTATCAGTCTCCTTTAATTGCTGTTTTGTTAATTTTATAATCCTTGGCATAGTTTTACTGACTATTTATTACATATAATATAAATATGTGAAACTCTGATGAGTAACATACTTGAGCATAATAGAAATATATTTGATATTGTACTGGATAAAGAAAATTATTGGGATTTTCATTTAAGTACTGATTACAATAGTTCGGTAAATACCGACAATAATCGATTAACCACGCATTGTCTTTCTTCATATATTGATTTTAATAATCCTAAATGTGTGTGGATGGACAGGGTATTTTCATTACCCGACTACAAATGGGAGAATGCTATAAACAAAGGTGTCATTTTAAATAGTATCGGCTATACGGGTGTTGATAACGGTTTTATCACATTCGAGAAAGATTCTATAAGTAATAAAAAATTTTTGGAATTATTTACAAAGTCGAAATTACGATTAGATGAGAACGATATAAGATTCGTATTGAACAAAATCAACGGAAATAATCAATTGTATTATTACGGTAATAATATTGTCGTTGAAGACGGTATCGGGGTTGCGAGGCTAAGAGGAGGCTTTTATCAAGGTTTCTTTAAGACAAAATGTAACGAATATCAGGTACTTCCATCAAAAATAGATGATGGAATCACGATTGAAATTACTCTGAAAAAGAGTAATGATGTTGTAAACGATAAAAGGACGTTAAACTCAGTGCATCCTAATAATGAAGGAATATTTTTCTTCATCGGTACAAGAGCAGAAAATAAATGGATTAAAAATTACATAACCGAATATTCAAATGCCGATGACAATTCAAATTATGTTAAGGATGATTATATGAAAGATAATGTCTTCAAGAAAGAAGCTACGAATGAGCCATATACCTCAGAAACAGATACTTCAATCGATAGTGAATACCTGAAACCATCAGAAGAATGCAAAATAGGAAAATATACATCAAACGGATATTCAGATAAAGATTATCTTAACGAAAATGATACGTGCGATATTTATAACAATTATTTTATTAAAGGCGGCTATTTAGCCGACGATGAAATAATCAACGACGATGATTTTACGACAGAAGAAGGATATAATATCTACCAGCCTAACATTGAAGAAATAAAAACCAATAATAAATTTATAACGTATAATAGGACAAAAAATGGACTTGATATGGATAGCGACGATGGAAATACTGAGACTATTCTTTATAACATCAAATGTCCTGAACTTGAAAATTACTTTACCTTATTTAATAGAACGGATAACGGGTATACTATCGAAAACATAGATTCATTGTTAAAAGTAGAAAGTAAAAAATATTCAGTTAATAAAGATATAATCAATAACGCATTATGTTTTAGGATAACTTCAGACGGAAGGCTCGGCTATCGTTACCTGACAAAAGACTGTGATAGTGAAGACGGTATCGGTATCATTGAAGAATATACAGAACAACCTTTGATTAATAATAATGTGTGGTATTGTATCTCAACGAAGATACAAAAATGTTCTAATGATAAAATGAAATTATCATTTTATGTTAACGGTAAGTTAAAAATGATAACAAAAGAGATACCTATATTGGATCTACGTGAATTAAATGACCTATACAGCAAACAGGAAGGTGTACCATACAATATATCTGTCGGTGGAGGAACCCAAGGACTTTGTGACGTGATATATCCATTATATCGAGATAATCCTTCCATTATTTATCCATTAGAGAAGTACTTTGCAGGTAGCTTTATTGGCGATATTAAGTCATTTAGATTCTACTCTTGTCTATTAAATGGGAATAAAATAGAAAATAACTGCAAAAATGATATTATTTAATGTTTTTTTAAGATATTTATAAATAAACAATTTTTTCGATAATGATTGACGGAATAACATATTTTAGAAAGAACTCTCCTTACCCAGGAGATGTTACTAAGAATTGTGCGCTCGACGGTGTCGAAGTAGACAATAACTTCTTTGTTCTTGAAGGTCGTGACATCAAGACTTTAAGGGTTGAGGGTAGTGATATTGTGGTTGAATTGCAGAACGGTAAAGTTATGCGTTCAGTCGATGCATTGAAGGATGTAACAGATTTAAAACACACTGCCGTTTCTGAGCTTGAATATGATAAAGAAAGCGGTGTACTTAGGTTTATGAGAAATGGTGAACAAGTCGCTATAACAGGATTCGCCACCGAATTGAATACTGGCGTAACAGTCGCTGTTGATGAAAGCCTTAAAGGTAATGGTCTTGCTGCCACACCAGTCTCTATTTCACCTATGTTCAAGACAGGACAATATGAACCTGTTAAGAAATTCATATCTGTTGTCGATGGTGAAAGTATTCCTACTTGTGAAACTCCTATCGTAGGTGACAGATATCTTACAAAGGAATACGTAAGTGTATACGGTATGCTTTATAATTACGAGGCGGTTAAAAAGATAGCATGTAATTTGAATAAGGCAAACTCACCTTGGAGAATCCCTACAAAGGAAGATTGGGACGATATGCTTAATGCTGTAGAACCTTGTCAAAAGGATAGAGACCATAACTCGGCAACCGCTAATAAATATTTAGGTGCTTGGGCAGGTAAATTACTTAAATCTACTGATTTATGGTTACATCCATCTACTATTAACCCTTGCGGCAATGATACTTGTATCAACTACGATACTGTTTCTTGCGGAAATAGCGGTAACGGTTGTGAGAGTACCTATTGTGGAAAAGTATGCGATAATAGTTGCGGATGCTGTGACTGTGGCAATATGGGTTGTGATAATGGAGGTCTTGATGCATTTGGTTTCCATATCGTACCAGCAGGATATGCTGACGACGGACGTAATTTTGTATTCTTCGGAGAAAGGGCATATTTCTGGACAGCAACTAATTCTAATTGCGAAAATGTCTACGTTAAACGTTTCGAATACAATAAGAATTCTGTTTATCAAAATGTAATCGCAAGTCAGAATTATCTGTCATTAAGATTGATTAAGGATTATAACGGTCATAACTATCACGAGCGTGAAAAGATTTTATCTGATCAATATCCTACTGTAATGATGCCATCCGTTAAAAACGGTCATTCAATATGGACTTCGGTTAACGTTTCATTAGGATGCGGTTGTGGTAGAATCGAACCAAATAATGGTTTAGCATTAGCGCATACTACTAAGTTCTATCTTAATGAATGGGATGGAAAAGAATGGCTGAGGAATGAATTAAAAGACGGAGAAAGTGTTGTAATCAAGAAAGCACCTAACGGTCAGACAAACGCCGAATATCGTTTAAGTGACGGTAAGCTGATTAATGTCGGACAAATAACATATGAAGCAGTAATCAATGATATCAATCCTAAACTCGATGAGTTAGGAACTAAGATAGATAATGAAATCAATCGTTCTATCGCTAAGGATACAATGATTGAAGACTCTATAAACAATGAGCTGAGACCTAACATTACTAAGAATTCAAATGATATTGCGACAGTTAATACCAATTTAGTTTCTGCCATCGGTAACATTAACAATGCTATCAAGACAGTCAATGATAATTTAGTCGACGCTGTTAATACAATCAATGGCGGTATTGCGACTGAAATTCAGGAACGCAAGGATGCCGATGCTACCGAAAAGGAGGCAAGAATCGCTACTGACGAAGAAATCAAGGCAACTGTTACAGCAAACAAGGAGATTCTCGACCAAGAAATCGAAAGGGCAACCACTAAAGATAATGAGTTGGCTACTGCCATTGCTGAGGAAAAACAAGCACGTGAAGCTAAGGATGCCGATTTGGAAAATAAGATTGGACAATATACGATAGTAAGCGAAGAACGCTATCAGGAATTAAAAGGACTCATAAATACCAATAAAGATTCCATCGATAATTTAAGTACGGATCTTGACGCAACTAAGACTGATTTGAATAATACCAAACAAGTACTGACTGATTTCGGTAAAGAAACAGCTAAAGCATTCGAACAGATAAATCAAGTTATCACAGACGGTTTCAATACAATCAATGGTGGTATTGCGACTGAGATTCAGGAGCGCAAGGATGCCGATGTTGCCGAAAAGGAGGCAAGAATTGCGACTGACGAGGAAATCAAGGCAACTATCTTGACTGAAGAAGGAACCTCTTTTGACACTAACAGCGGTGTGCTTACTTTGAAGAGTAAAGGTGGAACAAATGACATAAAAGTTCAATTCTCTATGAACTTCGGAGAGTTCTAATAATATTTATTAATGTGTAATATAAATAAGATATGAAAAATAAAGAATATAGTCTTCAACTTTTAACTCATAAGAGTGAAATATTCGCTACCCGTGAGGATGCTATCGAGTATTTCGAGGTGAATTTCAGACCGAATTCACTCATTGGAGAACCAGCATTAGCCTTTTACGGAGACCAAAAGTCTCCAAAGGCTATCATGGCTATCGGTGTCGCAAATAAAAAAGTATTCTACATTGATACAAATAAGTTATCTGAGAGTATAGATGATGTAATATCAAAGACGGAAGATGAAGAAGTGGAAATTACAAATTCACTTGACCTTATCAAAAATATCATAACAGCCTGTGGTCTTACTCTTGATGAAAATAAAAAGACTAATAGAGTTACATATGATACCGACGTTAAGGATGATGTCATAGGCGATGCTAAATCTTTGTCTGAAGCAATTAACCTTTTATCTAAATTCATCCAGAAAGGATTCAAAGATAACGAGTTAAAAGTCGATGATACTGCGAGTATTAAACTGTCATATAAACCGGATGCAACTGACGGAAAGAAACTTACTGCCGAAGTAAAACTTTCTAATAACGGAGATAGTGATGATACTGATTTCAACGATAATATCATTTGTAAAAAGTCAGATGGTTTATATGCTGCCGCAAACCTCGAATATGATGAAGAAAAGCATACACTGACTTTTACATCAAGCGGTTATAAGGACGGTAAATATAAAGACGATGCCCACAAGAAGGTCATCAATCTGGATGAACACACCATTGTTTCTACCGAAAATCATCATCATAATATTGAACTCGTTATCAATAAGATTGCAGGCACCAACAAATATGTGATTTCAGGTGATGTACGTTTGTCAGAGGATGAGAATAATATTCTTAAAATCGAGGATGATCATCTTATTGTTGACGGTCGGGCTAAAAATATTAAGTATGGTGACATTACCGTTGCTAAAGGTCTTAACAATTTGAAGGACAGATGCGATGATTTAGCCGATAAAATCGACAATATCAAAGATAGTCTCTCTATCGACGGAACTACAACCGATACTTTCGAAGCAAACGTCGTTAAAGGTACACACGGTTTTACTGTAAGCGGCGATGTGAGATTAAGTAATGATACCTCAGTAAAAGTATCTGACGGTGGACTTAGTGTCAATGTTGATATTGATGTTGATACGGCTTCTAATCAATTGACATTAAAGGTAGGTAATAGAACTAAAATAGTTTCATTACCAGGCATTCAAATTGTAAAGAATATTCGTTACGATGAAAAGACGGCATCTATAGTCATCGAATTGACTGATAGTAGTACTTCTCTTACAATCCCAGTCTCAGATATGATAGAGACCATTTATGTACAGAATGACGCTTCAAGTGCCGTCGAATTACATAAGCACGAAAAGGAAGGTGAACCTGGCAGAAGTTATCTGTCAGCAACGGTTAAGTTAAAAACATCAGGTAACATTCTTGCAAAGGACCCTGTAACAGGTGAACTGTATGTTCCTGAGACCGCTGTAAGTAATGCCGTCGCTGTTGAAACTAATAGGGCATTAGAAGCTGAAAGGACAATTACTGAAAAGGTGAATACGGTTTTATCATCAATTACCGATGAGGTTGAACGTGCTAAGGAAGCTGAAAGGGTATTATCTGAGACCGATAACACCATCAAAAATGAAATAACATCAGTTAAAAATAACCTTGAGACCGAAAAGACTGCCCGTGAATCTTTCGACAACAATATCAAGACTATCGTCGACGGTCATACACAGTCATTGTCAGATATTAATTCATCACTCGATGATGTTAAATCTAAAATCACAGATGAAACTTCGGCAAGAGAGTTGGCTGATACCACATTGCAGTCGTCAATCGATGCTAATAAAACTGCTGTAGATAAAGAGGTAGCAAGAGCAAAAGAAGCTGAGACTGCTATTGCAAGTAATGTCGCTGAACATATAAAGGCATTCGATGCCTATAAAGAAAAGACTGATTCAAAAATTGCTGATTTGACACAGTCAGATAACGATATCAAGAGCCTTATCGCCGACAAGGTAGCTGATATTAATAACGAGATTTCAGCAACAAATACAAAGGTAACTAAATTAGAAGGCGATACTTCTAAGTTATCGACAGATGTTAATGATGAAGTAACTCGTGCTAAGGCAGCAGAACTCACATTATCACAAGGCATTGCATCTAACCTTTCAGCAATTAACGATGAAATTAATCGTTCAACTAATAAGGATACAGAACTTGAGAACAAGATTTCAAGTCATATTGAGTCTTATATTGAGTATAAGACCGACAATAACGCTAAAGTTTCTGTGTTACAGAATGCTGTAAAGGCAATCGAGACTGATGTTGCCAAGAAGTATAATGACCTTGATGCAAAAGATAACCAGACAATTTCTGATTACAAGGCATCAGACGTGACATTGCAGTCAAATATCGATAAGGAAGTCGTAAGAGCGACAACCGAGGAAGGTAAGATTAATTCTGCCTTGACCGATGAGGTTGCACGTGCAAAGGCTAAGGAAACTGAACTATCCGATATGGTAAATAGTCTTGATTCTGATTACAAGGCAGCAGATACTCAATTAAAGTCGACAATCGATGGTTTGACGACTGATTTAACTAATGAGGTTAATAGGGCAACTGAAGCTGAGAATAAGATTAAGTCTGATTTAACCGTTGAAATCAATAAGAAGGTCGCTTCTGTTACAATTGAGAAAAATAGTACAAGCGATTTACAATATACATTATATGTCGACGGTAAACCATCTGGCGAAGTTAATATTCCAAAGGATCAGTTGTTGACCAATGTTGAATATTTGGCAGGAGAGAAAATCATTAGATTCACTTTTGAGACTACTAGCGGGGTCAAAGTTACTGATGTAAATGTTGCCGATTTGGTAGATACTTACATCGCAGGTGATGGATTGACATTGGTGGATAATAAATTCTCAGTTAAAAAATCAGATGGTAGCCAACCTTATCTCGAAGTTACTGCTGATGGTGTCAAAGTTGTCGGTGTTGATGAAGCACTTGCATTAAAGGCAAACGCTGCTAATGTATACACTAAAGACGAAATCGAGGCTAAAGGTTATCTGACTGAGCATCAAGACATTTCATCTTTTGTGACTAAGGATGAGTTAGCCGAGGTTAAAACTAAAACAAATGCTAATACTTCTGCTGTCACAGATGAAGTAACTCGTGCCAAGGATGCTGAAAGTAATCTGAATGTCGCTATAAAAGCAAATGAAACTTCAATTACGAACGAAGTTACCAGGGCAACTAACGCTGAAAAGGTTATTTCTGATAAACTTAACGAGCATTTAGCAGACGTTAAGGAATACAAAAAGTCTGTAGACACTGCAATCGATGGCTTGAGGGGTGCTGATACTGCAATTAATGAAAAGATAGCTACCAATCTGAGTGACACCAAAGCATCTATCGAGAGTGTTAAGACCGATTACAAGGCATCAGACGTGACATTGCAGTCAAATATCGATAAGGAAGTCGTAAGAGCGACAACCGAGGAAGGTAAGATTAATTCTGCCTTGACCGATGAGGTTGCACGTGCAAAGGCTAAGGAAACCGAACTCAAGGTATCAGTTGATGCTAATTCTGCTGCGATTACAAAAGAAACTGAAAGGGCAAAGGTTAAGGAAACTGAATTACTTGATACTATCAAAGATAATGCGACAAAGGCATCATTCGTAGTAAACAAGTCTAATACGATTAACTTGACTAAGGAGACAAAGGATGACGGAAGTTCAGTTTTGACAGGAAATGTTGAGATTTCTACCCTTGACGGTAACTTGTTGAAAAATGACCAACCTTTGTATGCTTCGGTAGACCTTACATATGATGCAGGTACTAACACCCTTAAGTTCAATTCATCAGCATTGGAAACTGAAAAGGTAATTAAACTTAATGCAGGTTCAGTGATAGACCGTATGTATTACGACGCTGCGACTGAAGAACTTGTGATTGTTTATACGAATGCAAATGGAGAACAATCTGAAGTACGTTTCTCAGCAAGAACATTGTTTAATAAATGGGATGTACAGAAAGAGCATTTAGGTGGTATAATTCTCAATAAACAGGTTAATAAGGAAGGTACTGACATTCTCTCAGGAGCAGTTGTGTTATCAACATTGTCGACTAACGCATTGATTAATGACCAAGGTTCACTGTATGTTTCTAATCAGGCAAAAGATTACAATTTGGCAGACGGTACAAGCGTAGAAAAATCCGTTAGCGATGTTAAGAATAAGGTTACTGACCTTAACGCTAATGTAACTGTCTTGTCTTCTGAGGTCGCAAAGGTTAAAGCTGATGAGGCTACCCAAAATACGACTATTGAAGCTAACAAGGCTGCGATAGAAACCGTTGAGAACGACATACAAAGACATTCAGAAAGACTGGATGATATTGATGGTGACATTGCCGAATTGAAGGCTAAGTCAACCATAAAAGCTGCTGATACTAATACTGTTCATATGAATTCTAAACAAACGGCAGATAACACCGTTATTTCTTGCGATGTTAAACTTGCTAACTACAACGAGAATTTAATTATGTCTGACGAAAACGGTTTATATTTCAGTGGTACAGTTGATTACGGAACTTATTAATAAATAAAATAGTCAGAAATTACAGAAAAAAAAAAGAAATTTTTCTAATAGTTTCTGATTATTTATATAATGAATAACGAATTATTAAAAATTATAAAATGGCAACAAGACATTTATGTTTATACAGAAACAAGACGATAGGCACTGATCGTACTGCTGCTAAAACAGCGTTGGAAAATGCATTAAAAAATGCAAATGACGGTGAAATCGTAATTAACAGATATAAGGACGGCGATAATAATATTAAGGTACTTATCGGTTTTACGACCGAGGATTCCACGGTAAAGAAACCATTCGTTTTTGATGCTGATGCAATTCCTGCCGACGTACAGAAAGAATTAGATAGAATCGGTGGAACTGGCGAAGGAAGTTTCAAAAATGCAATCGATGAAGCTAAAAATGACTTGATTGGTTCTCCTGAGGACACAAGTGACTCTCAGACTATTACGGGTGCCAAGAAATATACCGACAATAAAATTGCGGGTCTTGATGTGAACGATACTGCGGTTGAATCTTCATTCGTAACTAAAGTTGACGAGGCCGACGGTAAAATTATTGTATCACGTGGTAAAGTAACTTCAAACGATAAGACAGTTACTATCAATAATGGAGTTGACGGTGGCATCGATGTCTCCGCTAACATTGACGGTACAACAATCATCAAGAATGCATCATCAGGTGTATTAAGTGTTGCCAGCGGGGCATTAACCCAATATAAGGGATCAAATGCCGTTAAGGTATCAGAAGTTGACCCAGAGAATAACAAGACCGTAAGTTTATCTATCAACAGTAATGATAAAGTATTGACACAAAGTAATAATGGTTTATTTGCAGATATTCATCTTGATTGGGATAAAAAACAAGGTTTAAAACTTATTGGTAAAGATTCCATCGTAATTACCACAATTCCGGCGACTGATTTTATCAAAGAAAGTATGTTGGAAAATGCAACTTATGATGAGGAAACACATAAGATTACTTTAACATTCAACACTGATGCAGGAAAGCAGCCTATTGAATTAAATTTAAGTGACCTTGTTGACACCTATACAGCCGGTAATGGTTTAGGACTGACAGGTAAGGTATTCTCCATTAAGAAATCTGCTGAGGCAGATTCGGAAGGATTCTTGAAGGTAGGAACTGATGGTATTAAGGTCAGTGGTGTACAAGATGCAATCAATACAGCAGCAGCAAAAGCATCAAATAAGATAGCCGAGAAGAGTACAGGACGAGTAACTGTTACCGCTAAAGTAGAGGCCGATGAACATACTACATATACTATCAATGAAAATGATATTGCACAGGCAAGTGTTTTAACTGATGAAATTGACCGTGCGAAAGCAGCCGAGCTGAAAACCAATCAGGGCGTGGGCTTAAATGATGATGGTAGCCATAAGACAACAACAGGAAATTACACAGCAGCAGCCACTACAATCGCAGGTGAAATATCAGCATTAGATGCACAAGTCCATACAAACGCTACAAATATAACAGCTTATAAAAATACCATCGATAACTATACTATCGGAGGTGCTAAGATTTCAACTAACCCACTTTTAACAGGAGAGAATGGTGTAACTGTTAGTGGTTTAGCAATTAGTTTAAATTTAGCAACTGACGGTAATTTGGAAATAGGTAGTAATGGTCTTAAGCTTGCTGATACAATTGATTGTGGAACATATGCATAATTGATAAACTTCTTTATATTAAATAAAAAGGTGATAGAATTTAACTCTATCACCTTTTTATTATTCATTACTTTCTGTATCGTCGATTTCACCATTTGTAAAATCTTTTTCGACGATGTCATAGATATTACCGATTTTTATTTTATATTTCTTTGATATAAAATTGCCATCATTTACATCTTCATCTATAATAGATAATAGTTTATCTGGTAATAATCCATCTTCCAATACCTTGTCGACATCATCTTTGGTAATTTTACGGATTATTTCGTCATATAAGGCTTTTTCTTCACGTATTCCTTCTGTTTTTAATTCTTCTTGACGGTTAAGATAATCTTGTTTAATCTTTTCCCAATCCATTCCACATTCCTTAGTATACGGAGGAACTTTATTATTTTCGATCCAGAATTTTATCTCCTTATCCTCAATTGTCATTAATTGTTCATAGGTATCTTGATCGATTGATTCATAAGGTTGTCCTGCGACAAGATGACTTTCACTCTCAGTAAACTCTTTTCTGTCTTTAGGTGATGTAATCAATATATTATTTATTGTCTTACCTTTTTCGTTTACTCCATAACGTATTTTTTCGTCAAAGCATACCAACAAAGGCTTAATACGTTTATTGAACATATCAATATATTTCTCTTTATTATATTCAATATCATCAGAGCAAAAATGATCATCTTCATCTTCGACAATCTCATTAGGTAATCTGACACAATTAAAAACTATCACATCTTTGTCCTTGATCGATGGATAAGCCTTATGAATATATTCATCCTTGGATATGTATTTCTTTTTTGAATTGTTAGGAGCTAATACGATAGGGTCATTCGCTTTTTTCTTCCGATTGTATTCGCTTTCTAATCCTTTTGACAGAGGAATAACGTTACCTTTACGGTCAGTTTTAGGTGTGCCATCATCATTTGTGACATAGTCTATCTCTTTACCATCACGTCCCTCAAAATAATATTTTGTTACTCTCTGAACATCAGACACAGATTTTTTATCACCAGTGTTAATGTAATATATAGTATCACCCATATTAACAGGTAAGTTATCACGAATTGCTAATTCGTACCACGCTTGTCTTGCTTTCTTTGTACCACCAGCCGTCAACTGCTTACAACTTTCCTTATATGTTTCGATCGAAGTCTTAATTTTACCAACAGTAGCAATATCCTTTAAAGGAATTTGCATATTGTAAATTTTTTCAATGTAGTCGTAATAATAGTTAAGAAACTCAGAACCTTTACCATGCAATAACATATCGATTGCCTTATTAAGGAACTTCTCAATATAAATTGGTAATTTTTTTGATTTTATCGTGTTTCCTACTAACTTCTTAGAGCCATCAGGCATAAGATCGGCATAGTTCTTTCGGGCAAACTGAATACAGGCATCACAGTATTCATCTATTCCTAACCCATTCTTTAACACTCCCCCATTATACGCTTCATTAATAAAAGTATCTTCAAATTCTGCAACATCGGCATCAACTTCAGTGTATTCTTTTCCTTTTTTTACATTACGTCCTAAACCTTTACCAATATATGGATGGCTTTCCGTGTAACGATATTTCAAAGGCTTTTGGAAATTAAATCCATCAGTATTTGACAATACGTTTAAACCTAACGCATTTACTACTGTACCATCTAATGAGATGTCATACACATAATCATCCGTTTTTCCAATATTATTTACTACTATCATTTTATAATATTATTTATTCCATTCATAACATAAACAGCCACAATCATATATCCGATACCATTTTTGTGAGAGACAAAATTCATGTTCACTCACATCTTTAGGACAATTGTATTTACGCATTAATTCAGATTTTCTATAATTAAATCTATTTTTGCGTTCATTTCCTATAACATAATAATAGTTCGGATTAGATTTATTATATAGAGTAAAACCTAATTTCTCATATAAATTTCCTATACTCCATCGTCTATCAGCATAAGAAACGACACTCGATGGGTTATATTCTTTGATAAAACTTTTAAACAATTTACTTGCCGCACCTATTACATTATAATTTTTCTTATTACAGAATCTTAATAATTCATATTCACGGCTTCCATTACCGATAAAATGTCTTGATTTACCAAACGTCATTAATGAAACTAATTCATTATTATAGTATAAACCATATTTAATAGTACTCGGGCAAATTCCTTGCAAATGATTTTCCATTAAGAAATCATTAACGACTGAAGCATCGTCTATTTTGACCACTTTGCATTTTCTTGCATATATATGCATTTCAGTATTACCTAAGATGTTTTTTATCATTGACAAAAGGATGTCTTTTTTATTTATCCATTCGTCTTCGAATATGTGTATTAAACGTATACCTATTTTTTCACATTCGATAGTTTTGTCCAAATGATATGATTTATTTTTATTTAATTCATTATGCCAATATATCCCATCAAATTCAAACGCAATCTTTTTAGAAGGTATGTAGATATCTAATTCTTTTCCGTTAAGGATAGTCCTGTCATTCGTAAAATATTCATAGCCGTTTTCTTTTATAACTTCACCTAATTCCTTTTCCATTATTGAAGAATTACAGTTATGGTAAGGACAGCCATGACCTTGCAAAAATGAATTGGATTCGATAGTGAAATATCGTCCGCATTGATTACATTTGATAGTTACCGGTTTATTGGATTTTTCATACACCGTTTCACTAAAATCATAAACTCCCTCTCCGTATACCTCAATGGCATCTTTGATAAACTGTTCAGTCGATTTTGTTTTTTGTTCTATATTTAACATTTTGGCACAAATCGGACAAGGATGAATTGTATTGTTGAAGAAAAGGGTATTCGGTGTTTTTATAAACCTATGGTTATTTTCGCAGACAAACTCCATTGGTCTCATAGTTCCGTTAAACGGACTTATTGGTTTTATTTTACTCCCGAAATTTTTACGTAACTTTTCATTAAAGTCATTTTCTTTCATTAATTTCTTATAGCCGTTACATTTTCGACATTCTCCACGTCCATCTAATAATGTACTAACTCTTGTTTCATATTCCCCGTGTTCGGTGCATACCATCGTAACAGTATCTTTACGTGAATCTTTATAACCTTCGAACTTTACGATTTCATTAGCCGTCTTGTTCTTTTTAATTAAATCATCAAAACTATATTTATAACGGCATTCAGTACATCCGTTAAAGCGTGGAGATAATATGTATGCAGCTTCAACATTGTAGACCTGCCCACACCTTTTGCAGACGATTGTCACTTTGGATTTTTCATTCTCGTATTCTTTCTCTATAAAAGGGGCATCGAAATCATCACCAAATCGTTCTTTTAATTTTTCATTAAAGCTTTCATAATTACCTTTACGCCATTCCCTGGCATAAATTTTACCACACTCAGGGCATCCTTGCCCTCCTAAATGATTCTTAGGCGTTTGTGAAAAAATACCATGTATTGGGCATAGTATATCTACTTTTGTTGTTTTATTTACAAAGTAAACATTATCATATCCATATTTCCCTTTATGAACTATTGATGCTTTCTTTTTAAATTCTTCTTCTCTTTCTTTTCGTTTTTCTTCATTCATTATATAATTTTCTATTAATAGTTAAACTATTCAAATTAAATGCAAATATAACGATTATTTTTGTAATTACCGAAAATATGTTGTTAAAATCAATTAAAACCTTAAAATCTCTTCCATTCGTATATCGAGTTTCCACAATCGAATATTCGATATGCTTCTTTCATTAAATTAATAGGTTTCAAATATCTATGCCTATTAACGACGTAATAATAGTTTGGCTCAGTATCTTTTATGTGTTTGAAGCCTATCTTTTCAAACAAGTTTCCATTATCCCAACGTCTATCCACTTTTGCTTTTACAATGAGAGGCTTCTTATCTTTCACAAATATATCGAATAAATTTCTTATTCCTTCGGTTACTACGGTATTTAGTTTATTACAATAAGTAACTAACTCATATTCATCACGATTATCCGTTTTATTAAGCACTAATAAAGAGATTAATTCATCTTTATAAAAACTTCCATATACGTCTGAAACATTAACTGTTTCATAAAACGAATTAGCCTTTAAGAAATCTTTACATTGCTTTACAGAAACCTTTTTAACTACGCATTCATTAAAGTCAACAATATTCAAAATTGAATTGGTTATTTCCCTTATTTTCGACTTTACGATATCCTTTTTGAATACCCACTCATCCTCAAATATATGTATTAATTGTATTCCTTGTTTTATACAACCTTCAGTCTTCTTTAAATGATAATACCTATCTTTGCAATGTTCTTCGCTATGCCAAATCAATCCGTTATGTTCAATTGCAAGATTTTTAGATGGAATGTATATATCAATTTCTTTTCTGTCAGTTAATAATTTACGGTTATTTTTAATTACACTAAGTCCAATTTCGTTTTCTATGAAATCGGATATTTCATTTTCTTGACTTGATACATTGTTCGCACAATAAGGACAACCGTGACCTGTCAGATGTTTATTTGGCATCTGCCAATAGTGATGTCCTTTTGAACATATAATTTCAATAGGAACTTTTGCCCCTTTATACTCGGATAAATCATAATTCTCAGTACCATTATGTATAATATTGGCTTTTTTCACGAAGTCTTCTTTCGTCATTAACATGTTATCGGCATTTCGTTTTGTTGCACATTTAGGACAACCATGTCCTTGTAAATGTGAGTATGCTTTTTGCGTGAAAATACCATGTATAGGACAGATAATATCTACGTTTTTAGTAGCACCGTTGTATACTGTCTCCGTATATTTATACTTAAAATTATGGACAATATTTGCTTTATCAACAAATTGTTCTTTCGTAAATGATTGTGTCTTAGCCATATTTTCCTTTCCACATTTCGGACAGCCACAACCATGAAGATGACTATACATATCTTGTAAAAAATCCCCATGTCTTGGACAAGTTATTATCACTCGTCTTTTAGAATCCTTTTTTAATATATCAGTCTTCGTATAGTCATAATAGTCCCCAAATATTTCTTTTGCCTTACTCTTAAAATCTTCGGTTGTCTTAATTACAGTCTTGTACATCGTTATATATCTATCATTAAATGATTTCACTAGTTCGATACCTAGTGAAATCATTCTCTTTTATCTTATAAGAAATTAAATCCTGCGACGAATACCTTTGAATAATTCTCAATCGTTATAGGTTGCTTCAATTTTTTACTAAGTTCGACCGCAAATTTATTTCTCGTATTTACATCTGAATTCAATATTTCGATAGGAATTTTTATCGGGAATTTTATGGTGAAATCTAACAGTTTTTTAAACTTTTCCTCAGATATTTTATTGTTTCTCTTACAAAACAACGGCAACTTATATTCCAACTTGGTCTTCTCATTAATATCCGAAGGTTTTATTTTCTGCATATCATCATTAAATAATGAATGATCCTCTGTTATATCACTGATACAATTTTTGTTATCGTGTGTATCGGCAATACGATATATTTTTTTATTTGTCTTATGGCGGTAAATATAACTTGGTTTATACCATCCACTTCGACATAATACTGAATAATTCTTTTCAGTCGTATCATATTCTCTTCCTAACGCATCTTTATCAATATTATCAATGTCGATTAATTCAGATATAGGTTTAATATCGATTAAATTAGTATTATCATATTTAATGAACACAGGAGTATCACCAGTGAAACTGTCACCCACTATAGGATGATAATTATAATCATCGTTCGGTGTATCAGTATTAAAACTGCCTAATGTCGAGAAATGGCTAATCATCAATCTAAGCATTTGACGACCACGGCAAGTCGTTTCCTCAGCACATTCAAGGTCTGACCAAGGGAATACACTTCCAGAACCGTATGATCCGAAGAAGCCATTGCCTGTTATCTTCAAAGGTAGCTGCATTTTGTCTGCCATCGCTTTTTGACTCGATAGTTGAGCAATGGCTTCTTTTGTCTTCTTTATTTCGGTATCATCCGTTATCCCTTTCAATTTTTCTTTAAGTTCATCTGCCTCTTTACCGTATTGAGCCTTCAAACCTTTATAATGTTCACGCTGTGTAAGAATATACTCCAAAAGAGCATTCATTACACCCATAATATCGATTGGACTCTTGATACCGAAAGTAAGAATAATTGAAGGATACAGCGAATTATAATCCAATTTCACAATTCTATCTACATATCCTACTTTAAGTAATCGAGATAACCCACCAGTAAATTTTTTTGTTTCTATTAATTCAGGAATAGCCAGATCGTGTTGATAACTCCATGCCATCATAATATATTTCCAAATGGCAGCAGTACCCATTGTACACATCTTTTCATAAGATACGGGAAGCATTTTACCTACCAAGAAATTAGGCTGGTTATAACGGTTCTCCACCTTATCGGTCTCCCAAAGGTCATCTAATAGATAGCGTTGTATAATATAGCGTCCTGTAGTTATCTCATATTCTTTACCAGTCTTATTATTTACTAATGTTTTATTATTTAAAGTATATAAAGGATATTCAGCTCCATTATCATTAATATACGTTTTCTCTAAACGTTTATCATCTATTTTAAACCATTCGCCATCAGTATTATTAAATGCGTATGTTGGCGTTAAGTCTAACCATGTGGTATTAATCTCTTTACCTGGGACATACACACGATTTGGTTTGTTCATCTTAGAATATGCGCAGATATATTTGAGGGTTGCCTTTTTCATATTGGAATCAATCGCCTGTGCTCGACGAACAGCGAACAACGCATCGACGATATTATGACCCCACATAATGGTAGGATAATAATATTCCATTTCTCCACCAAGTTTCAATACTTGTTGTTTTTTCTTCTTGTAGATACCACGGTCATAGAATAATTTTTTTGTGAAATCTAATAATGAACTTCCGTGTAATTTCAGTCGTTCATCAATAAAATACCAGTCGAAGTTCTCGGTATTATAGCCAGCAATAATGTCAGGTTGTTCTCGATAGATAATCTCAAAGAATTCTTTGAGACCTATTATTTCATTTTTAAATTTCTCCTCTCCTTCACCATCTATCGTTATGATTTTTTCAAATCCTTTATTTGTTCGTATACCAATCTGTGATATTGCGTGTATGTGCGGATCAAGACCTTCGGTCTCCAAGTCCCAAGACATTCGGATAAGGTCATCATAATCATCGTATCCCTTGAACATTCGGCGACCGGTATAAATCATATACTGTTCTGTCGGCGCAACTGCGATAAATTCACGAAGACCATAATTGACATCATTTTGTGTCGGATATATCGGTCTTCCAGCTTCTTTGAAGAAATCCATGAACTTTTTATACGACATCGCAAATTTCGCATAGAACATTACACGATAACCATTTTCCATTCGTGGATGTATGTTACCCTCATCATCTGCAACACGAAGCCCCTTGCAACCGATACCATACATTGCCATTCTTTCTTTAAGAAGTTTTCTATCGCCATTGAACAATTTACGGGCAGCACTTTGTTTACTCCATACGAAAGGATAGAAGTTATCTGTCAATATCTTTAATCTATTATTTTTACCACGAAAGATGATGGTCATCTTATCGTCATCATAAGAGCCTTCTATTTTTATAATATGCTCCATAGGATCCGTACCTGATAGAAATTTGTCGATATCCTCTTTTGTAATGCCATTTCCCATTATATATACATTTAAAAATTAAACAATCCTTGTAGTTAAGCCACAAAAATAGCGGCATCATACAAGATGTGCCGCAAATATATTGTTTTAAATCCAAAGCTTGAGTAAAATAGATATTAATTTGTGTTAATCATCGAATTATTAATGTTTATTACCAATTGCTCAGATATAGGAACTATCAATTCACCTTTTGGAAATTCGTACCCTTCACTATATATATCGTCATTGAAAACAATTTTAAAAGTACCTATATAACGTCCTTCTCTTTTTGTATCTCTTGATTTCCACGAATACCTTAGTTTCACACGTTCTTCACAGCCTACCATATAAGTAATTACGTCACATTTTGAATTGGATATGACTTTCACACCACTATTCAAATTAACCATTGTAAAATATACATCTGCATTTTGCAATGCGTAATATGCTTTTTTGTAATCATTACGTCCATCTTGTATTAACTCCATTTCCAAATATGGTAATGTGGAATTTTTATTTATATTAAACTCTTGCATCTTGATATATTTTAATTCCTTAATTCTTTCTTATTGAAGTCTATTATCGCCTTATTATTATAAAGAAAATCACAGCCAAGTATTCCGTCTATTTGTCTTCCTGTCCTGATAAATACTTCTTTTCTTACGTTATCTATATCTGTTATATAAAAAGTTATAGGTATACTGTCATTCAATAAGGTGCTTGTTATAATAACACCTTTTGAAACCGTTCCGCTTACAGTATTGATGTCAGACGAACTATTCTCGATGAAATTAAATGAATTCATATAATTTAAATAATAGTCATCATCTATTATCGATATGTCAGAACCTGTGTCGACAATAAAATTGATGTCATTTCGTCCGATATTATAATTCACGACTGGCATCGCTTCGTCATAGACAAACATATTCTTGAATTTCTTAATATTACTATTATTACTTTTGTTACACGAAAACAAAAGTAAAGGTAATAAAAGAAATACAAACCATTTTTTTAAGTACATTCCATTCATAACTCTTTATAGATAAATATTTATAGTAATAACAAATGATTGAAATGGACTTAGATAACGATAAAAAGAAGCTCTTCCGAATTGTGCGTAACAAATTAGGTGCTCCGATTAGAAAAATTCAGCTTACAGATGAACAATTGTGTGATTTATTGGAAATTTCAGTAGGAAATTATGCCGAAAGGGTACAGAATTTCATAATAGAAAACAATTGGGCAAGCTTATACGGTAAAGATATGTCTAATACCGATATCGCATATGCCTTGTCAGTAAGGACATTGGATATAACGAAGGATTATAGTCAATACTTTAGTAAAGAAGTAGGATTACAGCAACGAGGTAAATGGGAATTGAAAAAGGATTTTATCAAACTCGAAGCAGGTAAGCAAGTATACGTAGTTCCTGCTGGTCGTGAAATAAATAAAGTAATGTGGGTAACACCACCGACTACTGATGCTGCACTTTGGGCAAATTATGGCGGTTTCGGTGTTACTTTCGGAGGTGGTGTCACAGGACAAATGGGACTTGGTTCTGCAACAGTGTTCGGTGGAATGGGTTCTGCTTACGGAATGGGAGCAGGTCTCTGGGCTTTACCGCTTGCAGATGTTAGTGTAATGGCTGCCGATTTATCAGCAAAGCAGCAATATTTTAGAAGTGATTTAACATATAAAGTAACCGCAGGGCCTAATGGTACACATTTAATTCATTTAATGTCGACTCCTGGCAGTAAACTTACCTTTGGTGCCGGTGGTATGAACCAATATTCACTTCATAATTGTACGGTATGGTATACGTATTATGATGTAAATCCTTCAAATGTGGATGATTGTCGTAAAGAAAATAGTGATGTTTTACTTACTCCAGATCAGGTACCTTTAGATGAAATGGATTATTCAATGTTAAATTCACCAACCAAAGTTATAGTAAGACAGTTACTAATTGCCGAAGCTGCTGAGACATTAGGCTTAATCCGGGGAACATATAGTGGAAATATTAGTATGATAAGCAATTCGCTTACATTAGACTACAATATGTATATTAACTTAGGTCAAAGGGAGAAAGAAAATGCAATGAGGTCTCTTGATGAAAGGCTACAGAGGATGAATCCATATGAGGTAATGAAACGTCAGGCAGAGCTTGTCGATAGTATGATACAAGCTAAAAAGGGAACACCATTACCATTAATGGTAATATAATGCCTACTAATACTTGAAACTTGGGTTATAAGATTGCTATATTTATATAAAATAAGTAATCTTATAACTTATGAAGAGATTAACGACTGACGAATTTATTAGACGAGCAAAAGACATTCACGGAAATAAATACGACTATTCAAAGTCTGTATATGTTAATGCTGTAACAAAAGTATGCATCATCTGTCCCGAACATGGCGAATTTTGGCAGTTACCTAATAATCATTTAAAAGGTTGTGGGTGTCCTAAATGTAGTAATAATGATAGAATTTCGTCTAATGAATATATTAATAAATTAAAGAAACAATATCCTTATTCACCGTATGGCTTTGAAAGTATCGTTTATAAGAACAATCACACGCCGATTCAATTAAGATGTCCCATACACGGTTTATTTAGTACACTTCCTTCTTCATTGACAAAACATTTAACAGAATGTCCTATATGTAAAAAGAAACGTCTTTCAGATGCTCAATCAAAGACTACTGAACAGTTTATTAAGGAGGCTAAAATAGCACATGGCAATAAGTATAATTATTCAAAGACGCAATATGTTAATGCTAAGACTAAGGTATGTATCATTTGTCCTGAGCATGGCGAATTTTGGCAATATCCTAATACCCACTTGAATAGTAAAGGTTGTCCTAAATGTTCAAACGAACGTTTATGGGATAATCGAAAAGATAAGACGACTAAGGATGGCTTTATACAGAAGGCGAGAGAAATTCACGGAAATAAATACGATTATTCAAAAATAGAGTACATAAACACTTCTACCAAGGTCTGTATAATTTGTCCCGAACATGGAGAATTTTGGCAAACACCATCGGCACATTTAAGTGGACAAGGATGTCCGAAATGTGGAAAACAGCATTTATCGATATTATTCCGAGGCACTATAGATGAATTTGTTAAAAAAGCCAATATAATTCATAATAATAGATATGATTACTCAAAGGTCGAATATATTAGAGGTAATGATAAGGTCTGTATCATTTGTCCAGAACATGGTGAGTTTTGGCAAACGCCAAATAATCATCTACAGGGTCACGGTTGTCCTAAGTGTGCAGTAGGAAAAAACATATCATCAGAAGAAAACGAGATTTCAGAATATATTGAAGAGCTAATTGATGATAATATAATACTCAATAGCCGAGATATTATTTCGCCTAATGAACTTGACATATACGTCCCATCAAGAAATGTTGCTTTTGAATATGATGGTCTGTATTGGCATTCGGATAAATTTGTTGGCAGAGATTATCATTTATCAAAAACTGAGAAGGCTATCACCAAAGGGATAAAACTTATACATATTTTTGAAGACGAATGGTTATATAAAAAAGATATTGTCAAGTCTATGATAAATAAAGAATTAGGCTGTAGTAAGATAATTGATGCCTCTAATTGTGATGCTAAAATTATTAAAAATAATGTCGCTGAAACGTTTGTTAATAATAATAGTATACAATATTACGTTCCTTGTGATTTTAATATGGGACTTTATTACAGGGACGAATTATTATCGACTATTTCATTTAAAAACGATAAGGTAAATGGTCATTATTTACTGCAAAATTTTTGCGATAAGAAATATTTCACTGTCCGTAAAGGTATCATTAAATTAATTAATGAATTTATAAATATGATGAAACCGAAAGAAATAATAACGTATATTGATAGAAGATGGGATAACAGTGACGTATTTTATGAAATAGGTTTTAAACATATAGAGAGTCTTGCCCCTACTTGTCATTATATTATTAATAATAAACGCACGACTGAAATTAATAATAACCCTGATAGTAAACGATTATATGATTGTGGTTCGTTATTATTAAGTTTAAGAATAAAAGGTGAGGTTAATGAATAACTTCACCTTTATTATACAAATTTCATTCTCATATCACGTCTTGCCAACATAGATTCGACATCATCAATGTAGTCTCCAAAATGAATGACGATACGTCCGTCTTCAGGGTATTCCTCAGCTTCATCGAGATTTTCATATGCCAATGCGATTATTCTGTCCTTACAATCTTGGAGCGAGGTACAACAAGAGTATTGTGCCAAGTCCAATTGAACATCCGTTTTAAGTTGTTTAATATATTCATATTGGCTCTCATCAGGTTTTAATATTGATGGGTCTATGTTACAGCTTGGCTTTTCATCCCACCCTTCTGAAAAGGTATCCTCGTAATTTTCAGACAATAAGAAATGATAAATGTTCTTATTGTCTGAATCTTTACCTATATCGAGGATATAAATTACTTTTAAATTTGATTCATCTATATCGAAATCTAAATTATGATCATTCATTTAATAAATTGTTTAACTTATTTATTCTTACGAGTACAATGCCACAGGCGATAGCGTCTTCCAATGCATTATGATGATGCTTCAATTTATATTTTAAGGCTTCACACACAAAATTTAGACTATGACTTTTAATCCAAGTTATATTTTTTCTACTCAAGTCCAATGTATCGATATACTGATAATCGGTTTTAGTTCCGTATGCTTCTCCGTACGCTTTGATACAGCCTTTTTCAAATGAAGTATTATGAGCGACTAAAGGACTGCCCTTGATATATTTTTCATTTATCATAGGCCATATTTCAGAAAATGAAGGGCTGTCTTTTACATCTTTATATCTCAATCCGTGGACTTTACAGCAGAAATAGTTTTCAGATTTTGAAGGTGGGCATACTAAACTGTAATAAGTATCTGTCATTACCCCATTCTCAAATACTGCTACGCCGACACTGCATATTGTAGCCCTCCAATTATCCATAGTTTCGAAATCAATCGCTACGAAACGATCAGGCATTATATTTTCCATATCATTTATTAATTTCTGATTTAATTATAGTATCCATCATATTCTTTTTACCTATGACGGTATCATACATATGCTTTGACACAGAATCATTAAATAATTGATATACGCAAGTGACATCATTTTTCTGAGTCAAACGATAAATACGATCCTCTATCTGTGCATTATCAGCAGCAACCCAAGAATAACTATTAAATACCATTTTATTAGCTACGACCAAGTTAAGACCTACTCCTGCGGCTAATATTTGACCTATGAATACCCTTACATTTTTATCATTATTAAAAGCTTGTTCTGCTTTATCTTTTGCCTTAGCCGTCATTTTTCCATCATATACTACACATTTTTTCTTGTAATAATTCTTAAACATTGCAATTTCTTCAGCAAATGTGCATACAATAATGACTTTTCCACCTTCTTCAAGCATATCATCAACCAATTTGATAGTATTATCAACCATTTGCTTCGCCAAGTATTGTCTCACCAATATTCCTTCTACCAGCTGTCTATATTGTTCACTATCCTCATTGCCTTGTTCAATTTGGGCATCCAAGTATTCTTGCCAAAGACGTTCGTATTCTACTCGTTGTGACTCGGTCAAATCATATGTCTTCGTAATAATTTTCTTATCGACCATATCAGTCATTTCAGTTAATAATCGACGGATATATAGGTGTTTTATCTTTTCTCTGAGTTCTTCGAGATTCGATGCCCCATTAATCGTCGTTACCTCTTTACCCGTTTTTAATCTAAATGTTTTTGCATCACAATATCTCTTGATGAAATAACGATAATCTCTTGTAATCGGTGCATCTATCAATTTTAAGATATAATAGAGATTAATAGGCTTATTGGTCAAAGGCGTACCCGTTAACAAAAATACATAATTAGGCTTTGCTCTCTTTAAGAAATCGTCAATTACTTTATATCTGTTTGAACTATTATTGGATAATTTTTGTGCTTCGTCGATTATAACACAGTCGAATTTATTTAAGAATAAAGGACTATTTTTCAGACATTCTTCGATAACATCTTTTCTCGTCGACTTTTTTTGCTTCTCGATTAATTGACCGTCTTTTGACTTGACCATTACAGGTTTTCTTATGACTTCACGTTTTCCATCCTCATTATAAACGTATTCCGTCTCATATACTGTTTCGGTAGGTACTTCATAATAGTTAATTAATATATCGTAATTTGCGATAACATACTTCTTGTCACAGATTTCGTCTTTTGAACCTTGTAGTATCTGAATATCTTTCTCATCATTGTATATCGTTAATTCTCTCTTCCAATTGGTTTTTAATGATGCCGTCGTTATGATTAATATCTTTTTCGAGTTACTTGCCATTGCAGCCACTATTGATTGAATTGTTTTGCCACAGCCCATTGAATCGGCAAGAATACATTTACGATTTGCCAATAAGAACTTGATACCTTCTTTTTGAAGTATCTTTAGTCTTCTGCCATCCTTTGACGATTTATCATATTGGTCAAAATCGACTTCTACTGTATTATAATCAACGGTTTCCAACGGAGTTAATATATTGTTCTTGTTTACGTAAGTCAATACAGGAGGTACACTCTGCCTATATTGTATATAGCAGTGGAAACTATTACCCATTTCGCCTATGACACTTGAAATCCTTATTTTTTCGGGGGTAAAACCTATAAGGAATTTTTCATCAAGTTTTTTACCGAAATCAACGCTTATTTTTACAGTCTTATTTAATTCATAAGGAACGAAATCCTTGTTATTTATAATATATTCGATATCAAAATCATTAAGGATATAATGACAGCTATTAACTTTGTATTGCAGGTATTTCATATAGTTACTGTAGCCATTGTATCCCTTTATTATTTCATATGCCTTATCAACAGCATTTGTTTTCATAGAATGTTTCCATAATTTTATTAAATATACTACTTAATATCCTAAAATGATAATTATTGGTAAGATATTTAATAAAATTTAATGAATGGGTCATATAATCCAATAGGAAGAAACAGTATGTTCTATTCTGAAGAAGATTTTCAGATGGAAAGTGGCTTAGTTGAAGATTACTTTGAAGAGGATTTAAATCAAACCATAATACTTTATGAAGTGGATAGGAAAAGAACAAACGTGAATACGACTTACAAGGAAGTCGATGAAGCACATGGCGGCATAAGATTTAAATCTCCAAGGGAGATACCTTGTATGTTCGAGATCAAGGAATCTGAAATAAAGTCTTACGATAATAAAACAGCAAACGGTATATACTCAGTAAGTGGTAATTTCGAAGGTATCGTACTATGCCGTACACTTGAGAAATATCATTGTGATATCAAGAGAGGTGATTACATCGCCGTTCAAATAGATACCGATAGGAAAGCATATTTTGTAGTAACGAACGACGGTAAGATTAATACTGCGAATGCAAATTACATCGGTGCATACAAAACAGCATATAGAAAGATAGAAGCTACGGCGACTACGGTAAATGAATTTAATGGGAGATAATTAAGATGGAGAAGCAGCCTAAAAAATATATTCAGCCTATAAGGTATTCTGACATACCTTTTGGAAATGAAGTCAGAAAGTCTTATCAAAAGACAATATTAGATAAAGCCCCTATTATTCCTAAACCTTTGGAATATGAAGATATAGACAAGGCTTTTTTTGAGTTTGTCGAAAATTCCGTTGATATTGTGATTGACAAGAAAAAAGTTCCTACCTTTACACTTTATAGTAGCCAACGTTTCTCCGAATATTCACAAACTTGGAATCATTCGGATGATGATAATAACGTGTTGATGAACTTTAAGACTGTAAGTCGAGATAATAACCCTACATCAGGTGATAATCAAGGTGGGCTTTGGAATATACCGGGTGAAAGAAAATATACGTTGTTACAGAGGACTGTAATGGATGACAATGGAACTGAGAGCTATGAGGTATATACTATGAAACAACCTTATTCTGTTGATCTATCATACCGTATAAACTTTGTGACGAATATCTTTGAGAATATAAATTTATTCAATCAAAAAATAAATGAATTATTCAAGGCTAGACAATGCTATATTAGACCTAACGGTCATTATATACCAATGGTAATCGATGAAATCAACGATGAAAGTACATACAGTATCGAAGACCGTAAGTTTTACGTTCAATCAGTTTCAATCAAGGTGATGGCATATATTATACATGAAGATGATTTTAAACTTGAACGTTATCCTAAAAGAATCTTGTTAATGACAGAAGGTGAAAAGTCAAAAAAGCCAAAGATTTCAATTGAAGAGTATGAAACTGATGATTTTGAATATACCAACATTGATATGACTATTGACTTTAAGAATGGAATTGATAAAGCAACATTTGTGTCTGATACGGATTTCGTCATTGAAGATATAAAGACTGAAAACGTCAGAAACTTAAGAATATTCATAAATGGGACAATGATATATCATAAAAACGGTTTCAAAATAAAAAATGAAGATGAAGTGAAAATAAAATTGTTTATTGTCGACATTTTTAAAAAATCGGTAGTATATTTGCATGGGTATAATCCTAATAAAATATACGAAAGTACTGAGGTACCTGAAAAAGTTTATGATGAAAAAGAAAAATTTGAAGAAATAAAAATAGATTGATTTTTTCTGTATACTAGATCATTATATATTTTATAATTTTTAATTATTTTATATATAATATTAAAAAATAAATAATATACTAGTATACATGAAATGAAGGTAAAAATTTCTGACTTATTGGAATTATCAAGAATCATCGATATATTGGATGATATGGAAGTTACAGTATCAGATGCTTTCGAAATATATAATTTCAAAAAAAGAATGGAAGATGTATTTTCATTCTTGAACGATATTATGAATGATGTCTCTTCAACTGATTTCGATAAAATTTGCGAAGAAACAATAAATTTCAGTTTACCTTCCATCTCATTCACTGATGTAATCATAAAATATAAATTAGAATTAACACAAAAACAAAAAAATATACTGAAACGAATTTTATCTCAGTAAATATCACCAAAATGAGATTTTATGGATTGTCAGTGATATTTATTATTAAGTGAAAAATAAAGGATATATTATTCAGAATAATGGCAAATACAAACAACAATAATGCAAGACAGACACACGTTTCCCCTGGTATTTATACCAAGGAAGTAGACTTGTCTTATGCATCAAAGTCATTGGGTATCACAACCCTAGGTGTTGCTGGTGAAACTCTAAAAGGTCCTGCTTTTCAACCAATTTTAATCGAGAATTGGAGACAGTACCAAACTTATTTCGGTGGAACAGATACTACAAAATTCAAGGGTAGTCAATATCCAAAATACGAGCTTCCTTATATCGCAAAAACTTATTTGGAACAATCTCAGCAATTGCAAGTATGTAGAGTATTAGGCCTTTCAGGAACAAACGCAGGTCCTGCTTGGGTTATCAGTGCATATTCTTCAACTCCTGATGATACCTCATTGAAATATAAGAAAGAAAAACCAGTCGTAATTGCAGTATTACGTTCGAGAGGTGAACATAAGAAAGCTGCATTCGTTAAAGCCGCTGATAAGGAAAAAGGCATATGTGAGGATGTTTATGAATACGATAAATTGGTATATTATGCCAAGTCAGTCAGTTTAAAGCCATCTAAAACATTATCGTTAAGTGACGGTTGTACTCCTGGCTATAATGCAACTGAAGGTAACTTCACGATTAATGCGATTAACTACGGTACATTCACTATCGAGGTTACAACCAATGAGGATGTGGTAAAGAATTACGCCGTTACCCTTAATCCAGATGAAAAGAATTATATCATCAATGTATTGGGTACAAATCCTGAAGATGGAGAATGTGAGCTGTACGTTGAGGAATTATATGATGTTGCCTTGAAGCAGTTGATAGAACGTGGCGAAATTGATAGTATTAAAGAAGGCATTGATACCTATAAGACTGTAAAAGTAATTCCATCTCACGAGGCAGTAACAGATTTGTTGGTAGATGATGAAAGTATGCTTCGTCGTAAGGACGTTGGTAAACGTTATCTTTACAGTAAGAGTGAATCAGTTAATAACAAAGACGGAAAACCTTTGAAGGTGCATACTTCTGCTGATAATGGTAAGACTTGGGTTGCTGCTGATGGTGTTGCAGGACATATCTATACTGTTGTCGCTTTCACTAAATCAGACGGAACAAGAGATTATTACTATGGAGAATATACAGGTGATAACGGTAAGAATTTCAAGACTGAATTGTTAACTACACCTACTGTAACTGATGAGGTATGTAGTGAAGCGGTTAATGTACTTTCAGACGGTATGACATATATTCTTGATACTGATGACGTATTCCCAATTACTCTTGATATGAATAATTACAAGGAACAGTATCGTTATGCCACAACACCTTGGATAGTATCAGAAATGAAGGGTTCTGCTGAACATGTCGAATTGGCTAAACTGTTTAGATTTAATACGATTTCAGATGGTAATGCTTCAAATACTGAGGTAAAAGTCTCTATCGAGAATATCGATCCTACAAATGGAACTTTTGATGTCTTAGTACGTAGTTTCTATGATACCGATAATGCGCCAGTCGTTCTTGAAAGATACAAGGGTGTAGACCTTATTCCTGGTTCACAGAATTATATTGCATATAGAATAGGTTCAACTGATGAAACTTATGAAACTAAGTCAAATTATATCACAGTCGAAGTGAATGAGAATGAACGTACCAAACTTTCGGTTCCTGCTGGTTTCTTAGGATATCCTGTCAGAAACTATGGTGGACGTTGTATCGTAAGTGAGGGTGTCGCACCTAAGTTGTCCAATCCATATCTTGAATATAATACTAATGTCGATAATGATATTCGTATCACAAGACAGTATTTCGGTCTTTCTGACATTGTAGGTATTGATTCTGATGTATTCTCATATAAGGGTGCTGAAGCCTATAATGGACTTCCACAAGGATTAACGCCATCTTTCCACTTGGACTCAAGAATCTTGAACGGTATCCCAAATGAAAAAGGTCTCGTAACAGAGGGTACAGTCAGTCAAACCGTATCAGTCGATGGCATTACTGGTTATCAGTGGGTAACAGTAGGTAAGGGTAATACAACTAAATTCGGAACAGAACCACGTATCGGCGATGAAGAAACTATGTTGAATACCATTTACGAAGACAAACGTTATCGTAAGTTCACAGTTGCATTCTATGGAGGATTCGACGGATGGGATTACTATCGTTCATCACGTAGTAATACAGATGATTTTATCTATCGTAAGTATCGTGGTAATTTGGATACAATAAGCGGACACGGTACAAGTTTCGATGTTATCAATGATCCTGAGAACTACGGCTTCGATGCCTCTGAGAAGGTTATTACATCTGACTGGTATGCTTATTTATCAGCAATTAGACAGTTTGCTAACCCAAGTACAATTGACATCAATGTCTTGGCAACCCCAGGTATAGATTATGTAAATAACAAGATGCTTGTCGATGAAGTAATCGATATGGTCGAGAACGAACGTGCCGACTGTGTCTATGTTGTAACAACGCCTGATAAACCATTTGGAGCTTCTGACAGCGAGAGTGATATGTATACACCAGTTGATGCTGTGGATAACCTCGATGATAGTAATATTGATAGTAATTACGCTTGTACTTACTACCCTTGGGTAAAGACATTAGATAGTGATAATAATCAGTATATCTATTTGCCACCAACAAAGGATGTCGTTAAGAACTTTGCTTATACCGATAACACTGCATATCCATGGTTCCCTGCTGCGGGCTATTCAAGAGGTCAGATTTCTGGTGTAAATCCTAAGAAGGTACTTAAATTGTCAGAACAAGACGAATTGTACGGAGGTAGAATTAACTTCATTAACAAGTTCGCAAGCGAGGGTATGCGTATTTGGGGTGATAAGAACTTACAAGTCGCTGAGAGTCAGATGAACAGAATTTCTAAGAGAAGACTGCTGGTACGTATCAGAAAACTTCTTTCAATTGCTTGTATCGGTCTTATATTCGACCCTAATGACAATACCACTGTTAAATCATTCAAGAGTGCAGTTGAGCCAATTTTGGATGATATCAGAAACAAGAGGGGTTTGATAGATTATAGAATCGAAGTCGATGATAGTCAGGAAGCAAGAGATAGACTTGAGCTACCGGCTAAGATATATCTTAAATTACAGCCAAATCTGGAATACATTGACATCTCATTTGTGATAACTCCTAGTGGAGCGAACTTCGATGATGTATAATTTATTTCTGGCATATTAATAAAAGAAAGGGAGGATAATTTTTGCGTTATCCTCTCTTTTATTATTTGCATTTTAATTTCCGTATTACCTTAATTTAAGGAATAAACAATATAAATGTAATGAATACCAAAGATTTTATTGAAAGAGGGCAAGTAACCCATAAGGAGAATTATGATTTCTCAAAATCTAATTATATCAATTCTAAGACTAAAATTACTATAATATGTCCGGAACACGGAGAATTTTCGATGCTACCTTATAACTTTTTAAAAGGCCAAGGCTGTCCTGTTTGCCGATATATAAAATCTTCTTCACATTTAAGAAACAATATAGATGATTTCGTTAAAAAGGCACAAGAAGTACATGGTAACAAATATGATTATAGTAAAGTTGATTATAAAAATACCAAAACTAAGGTCTGTATTATCTGTCCCGAACACGGAGAGTTTTGGCAAACTCCATGTGCCCATATGCAAGGTCAAGGATGTCCTCAATGTAAAATGAGTCATTTGGAAAATAAGATATGCCGATTGTTGAAAGATAATAATGTCATATATGAATATGAAAGTAATATCAACGGAATTTTGAAAAGAAAAACCGTTGATTTTTATTTACCAAAAATAAATATCGCAATTGAATGTCAAGGTGGACAACACTTTTATGGTTGATTTAATCGAAATGATAAAGAAAAAGCGAATTAGATACATTATAACGTACTTAGAAGAGATATCAAAAAGAAAGAAGTATTGGACAAAAATAATATTAGAGTAATGTATTTTACCGATATTACTGATTTACCAACTGATATTTTTACAAACACGAAATATAAAGGTATATATTGTGAAAATAACTTTTACATAGATAAGGATATAGTTATCGAAGAAATATTGAAGTTATAATTCTTCATTCTATTAACTATTTATTTATAAATTAAAGTTTGTATACAAATGAGAAATAAGAATAGAGAGACCATCGAAGAGATGAAGATGATGTTGGATGAAAACAGAAGCCTTACATTGGAAAATTTTGTAATGCCTCATGAGGAAGAACAACATCAAGGCAATATGATGAATGATAATAGCTTTGATGAAGAACCACCTATGCATGATACTGATGATAATCATTCAGAAGGTGAAGAAAAGGATGACATTACAGGTATCGAGAAGGAACTTACACAAATCAGAAAAATTGCCCTTAGTGTTATAAATCGATTGGCAGATAAACCTACTTGTCCCCAATATGATACGATGAAAAAAATATGGAATATGGTAGATAAGGCGATTGAACAACCTCAAACAGGCAATAAACCGGTCGAATAACAGTTAAAGAAAAAAGGAAGTCAAGATAATATGGCTTCCTTTAATTCTTTTAATGATATTATTGCTGAATTGTCATAACAATTGCTTTTATTAGTAAAATATATGATTTTGATACCATTATTTTCACATAATTTTTGTTTGATGTTGTCTCGTTCAATGGTTTTGATAAAGCATTCCTCTCCACCGAAAAAATCAACCGGTTTAAAATGTTGTATTCCTTGGCATTCAATCGCTTTATTGTATTTTGGAAGATAAAAATCCAAATATAAATGATTCTTGAGCTTTAACCATTCAAAGGTCTTTTGCTGTTCAAATTCTATATCGTTATCATTTAAAAATGACTTTATTTCTTCTTCAAGATGACTTGACTGACATTTTGGACAACCGTGACCGTTCAGATGTGATTGAGCTATTTGTTCAAAGTCACCATGAATAGGGCAAGTAATTGTTATTCTGTTATGTAAATTACCGTTTAAAGTCGCCTTAGTGTATATGTACTTTCCATTGTGTACTTTTTGCAGTATTTCGATGAATGATTCGTTATCATATGATTGATTTTTCGCCCTTTTCAGTATACCACATTTAGGGCATCCTTGACCAATACGATGTTTTGATGGTGTAATCTGAAATTCGCCGTGTCGTGGACAAATTACAGTAATTTTTTCGTGCATCTTATTGTATACGGTTTTTGAATAATCGTATTTATCTCCGTGTACTTTGTTAAATTCATCTATAATTTCTTTAGTCGTAAGATGTATACCTTTGCATTTTGGACAGCCTTGTCCTCGAATGTGATTGGAAGGTGTCATTTCGAATACCCCATGTATAGGACAGATAATTTTTACTTTTGTATCATAGTTTACATATTCTACCCGTGAATAGTCATATTTGTCATCGTGTACTTTATGGAAACGTCTGATAACTTCATCTTGAGTAAGTGATAAATTTTTAATTCTTTTTATATTACTGCATTTTGGGCAACCGTAACCACGCAGGTAATCAGCAGGTCGAACATAAAATTCTCCGTGCTCAGGACAAATTATACATACCTTAGTTTGACTATTGATATAATTTACTTTATCGTAGGTATATTTATTACCATATTTTTCTGTTGCTTTCTTAATAAAAGTTTCGTTGGTATATTTCATATAATTTGCATATATAATATTATTGATAAACAAAGATAATACTATTTATTATATGATGGATTTATTTTAACATAAAAATTGTTAATAATAGATATTTATAATAAAATAATAAAGATTATATACATTTTAAGTAATGGGAGATTTACTTTTGAATATGCCTCTTGAATATGAGCCACTTAGAAAAAACCGTTTCTTACTTCGTTTCCCTTCTGATTTAGGTATTCAAGAGTGGTGGGTTTCAAATGCTTCGAGACCTACAATTACAATGGGAGAGACTGAGATTCCTTTCTTGAATACATCAACTTGGGTTGTAGGTCGTTATATTTGGGAACAGATTAATGTTACATTGCGTGACCCAATCGGACCTAGTGCATCACAAGCAATTATGGAATGGGTACGTTTGTCATCAGAAAGTGTTACTGGACGTCAAGGTTATGCGGTTGCTTATAAGAGAGACTTGGTACTTGAGATGCTCGATCCGACAGGATGTGCTGTTAGTCAGTGGATAATTAAAAATGCGTTCATTGTTAGTGCTGCTGGCGGTGATTTGTCTTATGACGACGATTCATTAGCAACTTGGGAATTGACCATCAGACCTGACTATTGTATTTTGAGTTATTAATTATGAATTTTTTAATTAAAAAAATGTTAATATGAGATAAATAATAAAATTTATCTCATATTTTTTATTTTTGTTCGAACTTTGTAGTATATTTGTGTTGCAATAGTAAATTAAGAAAATATGCCAAAAGTATATACGACTGAAAGTATCATTGAAAGATTTAAATTAAAGAATCGCCACTATTTTGACTATTCTAAAGTAGATTATAAGGGAATGAATATTCCTGTAACGGTTATTTGTCCTATTCATAACGATATTATGTTGACCCCATCACAATTACTCAGGAACGTAGGCTGCCCGAAATGCACGAACGATAAGTTAACACAATTAAAGACAAATAAAGAGAATTTTATAAAGGTATCAAATGCGGTACATCAAAACAAATACGACTATTCCAAGGTAGATTATAAAGGTGTTACCACGAAAGTTAAAATTATCTGTCCTGTCCATGGTGAATTTTGGCAAACACCACGTGTTCATTTAAAGGGGTGTGGATGTCCTAAATGCGGTCTTGAAAGACAGAATGATGCGACAAGATTAACTACAGAAGAATTTATAATTCGTGCGAATAAAATACAAGGAAATAAGTATGATTATTCTAAAGTAGAATATGTTGATTATATGACCAAGGTGCGTATTATTTGTCCAGAACACGGAGAGTTTTGGCAGACCCCGAATAAACATCTATTGGGTCAAGGGTGTCCTAAATGTGGAAATACGAAAAAATTAACTTTAACTGAATTTATTGAACGTTCGAGAAAAATACATGGGGATAAGTATGATTATTCTAAAGTTAAATACATCAATAATGGTACTAAGGTATGTATAATCTGTCCCGACCATGGTGAATTTTGGCAAACACCACATAATCATTTGATAGGACATGGATGTCCTAAATGTAAAAATAATAAAATCTCGGCTTCAGAAACTAAAACAACGGAAAAGTTCGTTTTAGAAGCAAGAAAAGTTCATGGTGACAAATATGATTATTCGAGAACTAAATATTTAAGTGCGAAAGACAAGGTATGCATAATCTGTCCTGAGCACGGAGAGTTTTGGCAAGAAGCAAGTTCGCATCTTAGTGGCTGCGGTTGTCCTAAATGTAATCATATAATCAGTAAAGCCGAAATAGAAATTGCAGAATACGTGAGAAGTCTATATGATGGTGAAGTCATCACAAATTGTCGTAATATGCTTACGGAACATAAAGAGTTGGATATCTATATCCCGTCTTTAAAAGTCGCATTTGAATACGATGGTATGATATGGCACAGTGATAGATATAGAGTAGATGCCAATTATCATCTTAAAAAGACTGAGGAATGTGCAAACAAGGGCATAAAATTGTATCATATATTCGAGTATGAATGGATAAACAGACAGGAAATCGTAAAGGACAAAATAAAACATATAATAGGTGTCAATTATAACGAATATAATCATAATGGTGATTACAAAATTATTAAGATAAATGAAGAGGAGGCAAAGGAATTTAATGAACGATATAATTTACAAGGACATATTATATCGTCGTTATATATTGGAATGTACTGTAATAATGAATTAAAGTCGATGTTATCTTTACAAAAAGAAAACGATAATAAATGGAGAGTCGTTAGATTTACCAATAATGTTAATAACAATTTAATCGTTAATAGTATAATTAATTATTTCATCGACAAATATAAACCTAATAAGATAGAGGCATATGAAGACCGTAGATGGGTAGCAGATTCAAACGATAGTATCTATCGTAGAACCGGTTTTGAATTCGTTGATATTATTCCACCTGACTATGGTTATACAAAGGGACAGAATGATTATATAAATAAGGAGAAATTAAAAGACTGTCATCTTAGTAATGACTATTATAGGATATACGATTGTGGTCAGTACAAATATGAGTGGAAAAACGTTAATTAAACGTAATTTAATATTTATATATTATATAGATGTTTATAACTTTTGAGTTAAAAATATAATATGGAGAGATTCAGTATATTAGAAGAAAAGATAAGAAGTGTTGTTAGAAAAGTTCTCCGTGAGGGATTTCTCGATGATGTCTATAGCGGAAACAATTTTATGAAGTGGTTTAAAGGATCGAAGATAGTCGATGAGAATGGAAAACCACTTATTTTAGGTCATGCGACCAGAAGTTTCGGTTTTAAAAAATTCAATACCGAATTTATTCATCTATCATCTATTGATGATGCATCTTATTTCAGCGGTGGTAATAAGAGACTTTTCAAATATAAGAATACCTTGAGTAAACTTTCTGATGATGATGTCATTGAATTGTATAACAAATATCTTGGATATAAAGCGATGGAAGATATTTTAAACTCGATTCAAATGCTTTAGCAAGGATAGAAGATGCATACCGAAATGAATTCGTTAAAATAGAAAAATGGCTTAAAGATGGTGAAGACTTTGCTGAAGAAGACCTTAATAATTTAAAGCACGCATATTCGTTGTTTATTGGAAAGGTTAAGAGATTCCCGAACAAACTCATATATAAAGGTAAGTATTGGGAAGATACTTTGCCACCATTAATGCCGAAAGGATTTGGTATTAATAATGAAAGTTTCAAGATATGGATAAATAGTTATTTTATCACATCAAACAGATTAAGAAAAGTAGTCCTCAATTGGATGTTTGAAAATGATAATTATATGGGTAAAGGTGGCACATATCCGTTATGTGCAAGGGTATTAAACCCTCTTTACGTCGATTGCAAGGGAAATCCTTGGGATAGAATATATGTAACACCTTATGGGTGTAACGGTTATAATGAGCTATTCGACAAATATTGTGAATTAGGATGGAATAAAACTAATTTAAAAAAAGGCTCTGGATTCGGATTAGACAATGAATCGATTGCATATCTTGCAAAATTATGTGGGTATGATGGTGTCGTTTTCAAAAACATTAGAGAAGGAGCTTACGGTGATGTAAAGATGGATACAACGTATATTGTATTTTCCACTAAACAACTTAAATCACCATATGAAAATAATGGAAATTTCGGAGATGTTGATAATCTGTTTAAATGACATATTATATAAAATATTAAGTTCCATATAGTTATTATTAACTGTATGGAATTTTTTATAGCAATGAGACAGCCAACAAAGAATAACAAGGTTAAAACCAAGAAAACTAAAAAGAAAGTCAATAAAAAACCATTTAATCCATACAAATCAAGTGGAAAGAAAAAGGGAAACCAAAAGTACGGGACTTCTAAATTAGAAAGGGATTTTGCCCGAGATTTCTTAGAGAAGAATGGTATAAAATTTATATATGAATATTGTGCATCTGACATAAATCGCTATTACGATTTCGCCATAACCGCCTATCCCGAAGTGGATTATGAAATGGAAATTAAAGATGGAATAAAATGCGTCAAACAGGAGGGGCAATATTTTCCGATATCATTTATGATAGAGGTTGATGGAGGATATTTTCATTCAGACCCGAGGGTAGTGAATGAGGGAAAACTAAATCCTATGCAGAAGCATAATAAATTCGTTGACAGCCTGAAGGATAAATGGTGTGGTATGCATTGTATTCCTTTGCTTAGGATATGGGAATATGATATAAGAAATAATCCTGACTATGTCCTTGAACAGATAAACAATTATATTGACATCGGTTATCAGAAGAAAAAGAAGGAAGAATGGAGAAAGAAACCTCATTGATTTGAATTATCGATAAAAAGATATTATATTAAATTTAGATAAACTATTTGTATCATAAGGATGAAAGCTAAAATCTACATTCCATATGCTCAAGGTGATTGTGCAAGGGGGTTCAGGTATGATCGTGAGATAAATGCCAAGGAATATGCCAAGATGGAACTGGATGAATACAATACTCATAAGAGAGGTGTCGACCAAATGGTATCGACTAGTATGGGATATAATATGGCGATAAACCCTTTCAAAAAGAGAAAGATAGAATATAATAAACAGAAATATCAGTTCCATGAATGTAATTGTCGTTTATTGAATATCGACGGTGACGATGAAACGTTGTCTGATTTAGATAGACTATATCGTACAAAAGAGAAATTCGTTGAGATAGTACAATTAAATACAGATGAATATCTAAACAATCCTGATATGGAAACTGACTTGAACATGTGGATTCAAGAAAGTCGAAAGGTGACAAATTGTAGCAAACTTAGTGATGAAGAGGCGATATTCTATCTGCCTAAGAAAGACTTTAAAATTTACATAGACGAAGATAAATCTACTGCAATATTAAAAGACTGCAAATTTCTAGAGAGAATGGGAGGCAAGAATTCATTTGCAATAATGGTAGATAGAATCGTTTTTATCAATAGTTAAAATAAAATATAATTCTTAATGTATTATGTCGATGACACCAGATGAAATTACAGAACAAAAGCGATTAAAGCAAATTAAAATACTTAAGGCTTCCAATGAAATGCTGAAACAGGCAAAGGAGAGTATGCTGAGTCAGGAGAAACTGACTGATTTGGAGAAAGAAGAGCGTCTGAAGGAATTCGATAAGGCGATAGGCGAAAATTACTTAAAAGGAAGCAATCTGCTAAATTCAAGTAAAAAAGAAATCGAAAATGCGAAATATGACGAGGTAAGCGATGCTGAAAAGAAAAAATATGAAGAATATCTAAAGAAGAAAGGTATTACCGACGGCGAATTGCACGAGAAGGAGTTGGCAACTGCAAGTATGGGTTCTTCTGATTCAGAGAAACATACAATCGAGAAAAAGAAACGTCGTCGTAATCGAAAAAGTACGGATGAGAAAGACATTCAAAGGGTCGAAAATGAGGATGAATTGATGAAAAAAAGTATGGCAAAATCCGATGAGGATATACAAAGGATTATTTCAATTCATGATCGGGAAGACCTTGAGAGAATCGAGAAACAGACATCAAAGAAGAAGGTAAAGACAAAGGAAGAAGTAGAAACCAATACAGTTGACATAAAGACTGAGGAGAAGAAAGTCGAACAGAAAGAAGTGGTCGACTATACTTTTGACTTTTCACAAATCCCCGATTATGTGCAATATGACGTTATTCCTCTTCCTTCTAACGGTGAGTGCTATCCACACCATATAGGTAGAGTTCCAGTTGCATATTTGACGGCATATGACGAAAATATTATTTCTTCACCTAATATGTATCGTGACGGAAAGGTTATCGACGTAATATTGGAGAGAAAGATATTGGATAAACGAATCAAGGCGAGTGAGTTATGCCAAGGTGACAGGGATGCCATTATATTGTGGCTTAGAGCAACCGGTTATGGTAATACGATGCCTGTATCAGCAACAAATCCTGAGAATGGAAAAAGATATAACTTGGATGCCGATTTAAGCTCATTCAAATATAAGACTTTTGAATTGAAGGGTGATAAAGAAGGTCTGTTCGAATATAAACTGGCTAACGGTGATGTGTTTAAATACAAATATTTGACGAGTGATGATAATAATCGTCTGAAAGAGAATATGATAGACCAAAGGGTCAAATTAAGTTCATATAATGCGATCAAATATACAGACCGTCTTCAAGAATATATTAATGATATCAATGATTTGACTGACGACGACAGAAATGATTTGAATGACTGTATTGCCGATATTAAGGATATCTTAAGTGAGAACACAAAGGTGAATGATAGTAATATAACTACTAATTATTTGGAAATCGTCACTGAGACTATGAAGTCATATACAGTATCGATTAACGGAAACCGTGATAGGGAATATATCGACAAATACATCGACAATATGCGTTCATTGTATGCGAAGTCATATATGGATTATGTCGTTAGTCATCAACCAGGTGTAGATTTCAAGTTTAAGGTTAATATCCCTCAGAGCGATGGAGGCGGCTCTTTCGACACCTTTCTTGCCCTCGACGATACTGTTTTCATTACTGTATGATAAATACGAAAAGGATTTAAAGAAAGAATTATTCATGTGTCACAAGAATATGAAGCTTAGTATGGAGGAACTGTACGTGATGCCTAGAAGAGATAGAAAATTTTATATATTGACGCATAATAAGGAAGTGGATAAAGAAAAAGACATAATGAAGAAAAGAAAGAAATGAGGTGGGTGAAAAATCATTCATCTCATTATTTATATAATATATTATATAAATAAATCCTCAAATGGCAAATCAATCATCGTTTACTCAATTATTGCAGAAATTAGATGATTTATCACAAGGTATCACAGATTTAATTGACGCAATAAGCCAAGGAAACGGAAATAGTAATGGAAATAATGGTAATAATGGAAGACAATCTCCATTACCTAGACCCTATAACACTTCCGATAATCCATTTGGTTCAATGACTGTTGCGAGAATGCAAAGACAATCAAGGGCATTTGAACATGCTGGCGCAGCATTAGGACAATTCGGAGGTACTCTAGGTACGGTAGGAAGAGGTTTAACAAATTTATCTAAGATATTGAAGGTTGGCAATCCGATAGTCCAATTATTCATTACCTCAATTGAAGCAGCTGGTAAAGCATTACGTGCCATTTCAGATGCCGATAAAAGACAGCAAGATATTCAGAACCAACGTAATACTATGCTGTCTAATCGAAATATCGAATTATCTAATATTGAAACTGAAGGTAATGTTGATGCTTTAAATAACTTTAAGGATAATATGTTATCCGAATATAATAAGTTATTTACTGAATTACAAGGTACAGTAGCTATTGCTAATGCGAAAGCTATTGCAGCAACAAATGCCCAAATTGAAGGTACTATAGGGGATATCAATAATGCGGCGTGGAATGCCTTGGCAGCACAGACTGATATATGGGCGCAACAGCAAAAAATAGGATTACAAGTCGCAAAAACTAATGATGTCGAAAATCGTGCAATTGCACAACGTAATATCGAGTTACAAAATAGACAAAGTGAACGAGGATTCCAAAGCGAGCAAAGTGTACTAAAGGCACAGAAACAGGATGTGGATTTAACTATCCAAGATATGAATAATGCCTACGAACATTGGTTGGCTGAACCTGTAAATCGTATGGCCGGAGGTAGTACTGAAGCTGATCATATTAAGGGAGACAACAAATGGAATGAACGTTATGGTCGTGGTGAAAGACAAGGCATAATGAATCGTAGTGTCACGGGAAGTAATATTACCGGGGCAATAAATTTCTTTACCGCAGGTCTGATAGATGATTATGCGAGGGCTACTCAGCAAAAAATGGCAACAGTATCACACCGTGATTTAAACAACGCCCAAAATGATTTAAATGCTGCGCAAGCCGAAAATGCGAATAGAAACAAAGTTCAAAATACTGTAATCGCCAATAGTAATGAGATAAAGAATAAGGTCTTGGAAGGAATGACTGATATACAGTCATCTGTAATAGATACGCAGGCTACGATAAATAAAGCATACCAGAAGATGGCACAATCCGTTGAGAAATGGATGATGGACTTCCAGGATAAAATATATGATAGTGGAATACAGAAAGGTATGACCACTCGTGGTCAACTTGATAAGTATCGTTCGGCGATGCTTCCTATAATGGAAGAGGTGTCTCGTAAGTATGGTATAACCAAAGAGGAGTTTGTCAAGATGCAGAGTGACTACACGGCTGAAGGTCGTAGTAAGTTACTTAATAGGGAAGATATCAAACAACAGTCTTCATTGGGTAAAATATATCTCGGAGGTGATTTCGGTACTGCGGCTGAATTGGCAAACAATACTGAGATATTCAATATGGGTGTCAGTGATACCGTAGATTTAATGGGTGAGATGTCTAAACAAGTCAACAAAATAGGACTTGATGGTCGAAAATACCTTAAAGATATGGTCAAGAACCTTAAGATGGCACAGAAGTATGATTTCAGAAACGGTGTCAAAGGTATGATGAAAATGGCGAAATGGGCACAGAATACTCGTTTCAATATGGATAATCTGCCTAATATGATTGAGGATATACAGAAAGGTGGTCTTGAAGGAATCATTACAAAAGCGGCTAAATTACAGGTATTAGGTGGTCGTTTTGCAATGGGTGCTGACCCTATTGCAATGGCATTTGAAGCATATAATGATCCTGCGGCATTGGCCAAGCGTTTCAATAGTATGACGATGGGAATGGGTCGTTTCAATAAGGAAACTGGCGAAGTCGAATTCAATGGAATGGAAATGGATCAGATGCGAGCCTTGGCCGAGAACAGTGGCCAATCGATCGACGATATCAAGAAGCAGGCCCGATATAATGTCAAAAAAGACAGGGTAGAAGGTTTCATTAATGATAAGACGTTGTCACAGGAACAAAGGATGGATTTGGTTAATAAGGCATATTATCAGGATGGTCAATGGAAAGTCAACGATGTAACTGGTAATGCTGTAAATTTGTCAGAGGTTAATTCATCCAATATTAATGATATCCAAGCCGACACCTATGAGGGTAAGATGGAACAAGGAATGGAGCAGTTAGTTTCATTCACCAAACTATTTACTGGCAATACTGAGGCAAATATGGCGCATCTGTCTGATTCTATTAACAAAAACGGTGCTGCCGATAATGAGTTATGGGAACGTTTAAAAGCTGAACAGGAAGATTTTTTTACCAATTCACAGAAGTATGTCGATACAATCCTCGAAAAGATGCAAGAGGCGACGGATGCCTATAAGGACTTCTTAAATGGTTTTAAGGATCCGGCCGATGTCGAAGAACTCGTTTTGGCTGAAATAAAAGGCTTTAGAGAAAATACCTTCGCCCAATTAAACTCGATATTAAGACAAAGAGGTAATACTAATTACACGACCGTTAGGGATAGGTCAAAAGATAAACCTATGGTGGAAGATGGCGTAATGAGTAGCAATGGAAATTCAATGTTCACTCAGGCGACCAATGTCACACCAATCAATGACGGAAAGGTACAGATAGCGAAATCTGATCCAAAAGACACGGCTGTCTTTGCTAAGACTGGTGGCCCATTTGACACGTTGTTCAACGACGTGTTCGGTCGTATTAACGACGTGTATAACGAAGTGCATAACAATACGTCTTCTGACGTGATTCCTACCGAACCGTTAGGTAAGGATGCGATATTCGCCGAGTCTCCTTCGATATCTACTCAGTCAACCAATGATGGAAAGGTACAGATAGATCCGGTCAATATAAAAATTGACGGTAAATTAGAATTAGCCAACAATAATGGACAAACAGTCGACATCATAAATGAACTTAATAATAATCCTATGTTGCTTAGGGCAATCAGTGATATGATAGTTCAAAATATAAGCACCAAATATTATGGTGGTAGACCAGTGGGAAATAGTAATTTCAGAAAATAGAGAAAGTACCATATTTATCTAATAATATATAATTAATCACCTCATTAACAATAATGGTAAGAAGAATAACAGGTAAACAAAGAAGCTTAGTGAAATCAGAGAAAAGTAGCGGTAAGTCAAGTATTACAAGCGTCGCAAAAGGGATTGTCAATGCGACGAAGGACGCTATTGCCATAGGCGTTAATGAGGCTAAGAATATCATCGAGAAAACGCCTGATTATGGCTATCGTACAATCGATAATATAGCATTAAATAATCGTTGCAAATACAATTTTATGGAGGGTCTCATAAAAGACCTATCCATAGACCAATTTTGTAATTTTAACAATAGAAATGAAGTATATCTGAGACGATTGATGATGCTTAATATCACAGAGCACGATATTACAATGTCAGCATTAGGCGTGGATGCAGCCTTTAAGGGTGACGGTTCGCATATAACAACATCGGCAATGTCTCCATTGTATACTCGTGATATAAATTATACCGATAATTTCGCCCGTAATGTTAGTGGTATGGAGCAGAATGGTTATATTAGTACCCGAAGAACTGAAGCACGTGGAAGCGGAAATGACGGTAATTATGTAAATCATGGACAATTATATAGTCAAACTTCTAATTTATTTCCTGATGATAATGATACCTTGACTGACGATTCGGCTAAATGGGAATTGGAAGGTCAAAAAGATAGTATTCTAAGTAAGACGAAGGAATTGTTTAATCAAGCCAAGATTAATACATTGATTTCGAGATTCCACGGAGATGGTGGAGTAATGGGAGGTGCTGAGAATGTAAGTGGAATCGGAGATGCAAATACTCAAAAATTCGGTAAATCGCACGGTAGAAACTTGTTATTACGAGATGTAGAGAAGAATGGAGGTAAGGGATATAGTATAAATGGATACAATAATCCATATTGTCGTGTATGGACACACCATTATCAGTATGATAGGCTTTTCAAGAGGATAAGACCTTTCTATCAAATGGATGAATATGGAAATTTCAAGTCAGTTACGAAATTAAAGGATTTCCATCATTGGAATAATTTTTCACATGATGATACAGGTAATGTTACATCAAATAAGAAAGGAAATGAAAAATGGGGATGGAAATCTGGTGATAATGATGAGGCTTGGAGCAAATCTGTGATACAAGATAACGGTTATCCTAACATAACTCCTAAGTATCAAGGTGGTGGAGAATATAATATACACACAAAACAGTGTATGTTCTCGATAGAGAATCTTGCGTGGAAAGGCTATGATCCGTATTCCTTTGAGAAAGCGTTGTCTTGGGAACAGAGAGGACCTAATGGTGGTAGAATAATGTGGTTTCCACCTTATGGAATTGATTTTAATGAAACAACTAATGTGAATTGGGGAACACAGTCTTTTATAGGCCGTGGTGAAGATGTGTATACATATGTCAATACCACGAGGACTGGTACTTTGTCTTTTATGTTAGTCGTAGACCACCCTTCGATAATTGATTATGTAGGATGGCACGCAGACGATGTAAAGGATAAGGTAAGGGATAGTGATTTACTTAGATTCTTTGCTGGCTGTGACAGTGGAAACCCCGAAGATGAAGGCAGTTTGTTGCATTATGTTAAGCCTACGCCATTAACTGATGAATATATACAGAATGTCGTCGAGGAAGAGCTTAAAGTAACGGCTGAACCTGAAAAAAGAGAACCAAAACAGGAAAAAACTACTGAGGAATTGGTTTTGACATTCTATGTGTTTTATCCTAACAACTACTCGGGATATTATGATCATATAGGCAGTAATGTCGAGGCAGTCGCATATTTGCTTGCTGGTTCTGGTGCCCAGATGCAGTCTAATGGGGATAATAAAAATGCACCTACAAAGGATATACCGTTAACTATTGAAATGTTATCGGAAGACAGTACGTGGAATAATGGTCACGGATATGAAATATCAGACGATGGTAAAGGTATTTCTAATTATGCCGGTATGACGGATAAGTATAATTACATCCATGGCACAAAACCGATATGGCAATATCAAAAGAATAGAAGTTCATATCAGGCAAATAACAAAAAATGGTATTATCGTATCGATGGTAAATACGAACAGGCAACTAAGAGTGAGTATTATATAAATACTTATGACCAAACATTACTTAATGATGATAACTATTTTGACACAAAATCATTTGCTTATAATTCAGATGCGGATGCTGTAAGAAAGTTATTCGATGTCCCTGCTGACGAAGAGAATAAAAGCGTATTGTATAGTTTTGCTGAGGTGGCTGCGGCATTGGAAGGTAAAAAGAATGAAACTATCTCAGATAATATTATTAAACGATGTCTGAATAGTAAAACTGAAAGAATAGATAAATTAAAAACTATTTTCTATGGTGATGAGACGAAGACCGAAGGCCGGGTAGAAGGTAAATATAAGGTCGTTAGTGTGGAAACAATAGGTTATTCCAATAATCACGATAAAAATAAAACAACTTCGACCGGAACTAATGCCAAGAAAAGCGTCTCAGCGACAAGAAATGATAAATTAGCGATTAATCGTGGACAGACTGTAATTGATTGGTTGGAAAAACGTTATAGTGATGTATTCTCTAATGATATCTCACAGAAATCAACCTCACAGTCATCAAAGGCAGTGAATTCAGCAGATAAATTAAATGTCAGTGGTTCAACCGCCAAGAAGTGGAGGTCTGCAAAGGTTATGATAACATTCCAACGTGAAGTTACAACGACTCTGGCAGAAAGTGATAGTGGCGAGAATATAAAATATAAAGGATATACAGAAATCAAGGATGAAAATCAGAAAACGGCATATAAAGATGAAAATGGTGATATCTGGTATTTATCGGATGACAAGACACAATTTGTTAGGAAAGTGAACAAACTTGGAAGTATATCGGCAAGAAGCCAAAATTCGGTTAGTAACTTAGCTGAAGTTAATAATGACGGATGGCACGAGGTAGAAGCGTCAACGTATTATATAGCTAAAGCAATATATCCTAACAGTGCCGAGTGTAGGACAAATAAAAATGGAGTGACAAAGTATTATACTCGGGTGCAAGGAATATGGTTAGACAAGTTTAATGCGAAAAATACAGGAGTAAGTACTCAAGAATATAATAATCTGAGATATGATCAAGAGTATTATTTCTTTAAAAAGTTAGAACATGAAGCCCCGGCGGTGTATGATAGACTGATGGATAAGATACAATATTTCGACCCTTGCTTTCATAGTATGACACCTGAGGGTTTTAATGCAAGATTAACTTTCTTGCAGCAATGTACTAGACAAGGAAATACTATAGGAGCTTCTGATAGACAAGCGAAATCAGCAAATAACCTTGCATTCGGACGTGCGCCGTATTGTGTATTACGTTTGGGCGATTTTTATAACCAATTAATAGTAATTGACAATATTAGTATTGATTACGACCCCCTTTGCTGGGATTTTAATACTGAGGGCATCGGTATGCAACCATTGTTGGCACATGTGAATATCAGTTTCAAATTTATTGGAGGTGGAGACCTTGCGGGACCGGTTAAACGTTTGCAGAATGCAATGACATTTAATTACTATGCCAATTCAAGGTTGTATGATAATCGTGCTGATAGACCTTCGTATAAGGAGAATTATATAACTGGTATAAGTGAACTTGAAACTGACAAGAGTTATGCCTATACTACAGAAATGAAAAAAGAAATAAAGTAATTAATTGAACAAAATATGCCATATTATGATAGATACAGTCGTTTCAGAGGTGAAAATAGCAGCCATATTATGCCTAATGTTGAGATAACTCCAAGTAGCACTGATATTACTGTAATATTCAAAAAAGATACTATGCGTATGGATACGTTATCATACAAATATTACAACGATGCAAATTATGGATGGTTAATAATGATGGCAAATCCTTCTTACGGCAGTTTGGAGTATTCAATACCTGATGGTGTAGTATTAAGGATACCATATCCATTGAATACGGCGATAAATCGTTATGAAAACGCCATTAACAATTATATAGAATCTCATTAGTTAGTATTTATTAACTTAAAATATTTGGAGGATAACATAATTTTTCATAACTTTGTAATATTATTAACCGTATAATATTACATCGTTATGAGATTTTTTGTATTTATAATGTGTTTGTCGTTTAGTTTTCAGTTATCTGAGGCACAAAGATTAAACCATCAAGGCAAGAAGATGGTTCATAGCGTTACGTCATTTGTGCCGCATAGAAAAGATACAATAAGGTATAACTTTTATTATGATGACGAATGCTGTCTGGTAAAGGTCGATATATTAAGAAACAGTGGTGCAAATCATAAGAGCTACCTATTATATAATCGTATGGAATACAAAGACGGCAGATTGCATAGAACCGACTATGATGAGTATGGCAAAAGAAAGCCTTACTCAGTATATTCCTATGTCTTGGATAGTGACAGATATGTCGTGGAAAGAATTCACAAGGATTTGTCCGGAACGAAGGAGTGGTATTTAAAAGACGTAACAAGATTTACATACGATTACCCGTATAAGGATGATATAAGACAGATAGTGAAGGAAACCAATTATTCATTTATTGGTGAGTTCATCAATGGGAAGAGGGTCGAAAAGGAAGTTGTAGACGACAGATATGATGTTTGGTATGATATTATCGGTGGAAATACGTATCGACGACCTGGGAGCAACCGTAAATACGCATGCGAATATAATGACTTGAATATCAACCTTTGGTATCTGTATGATGGCATATATGATATTGAGAGATTAACGGAATGGTATAATTTCTATTCAAGATGTCTACCGTCAGAAATTTCAGGTAGAACCTATCGTTACACCTTTACGGATATCGAACCTTATAATTTAATTAAAGCAGAAATGGTAGGTGAACATGATGGTACGGTCTATAAAGTATGGCTTATTGATTATGTTTATTGATTGATTTCGAGGTTTACACTAGTTATTTTTATAATGACAAATTGTATAAACTAATTTAATTGTAAACGATATAATGGCAGATGTTATAGGTCAAGAAGAAAGAATCAATAGAATATGTTATGTAGAACCAAATGATGTTTTTGACAGCATCGATGGTATACCAGTAACACCACCATATGAAGATTTTTCCATTGCGTTTGATTTGATAGTCAAGGTTGCCTCTCGTTTCAGAAGTAATGAGGTGCGTGGAAACAGTGGACAAGTAGATGATAAGGGTAATTATCAGTGGGTAATATCATGGACGAGTGCTCCTAAGCAGGGTACTCCTTCATGGGTAACATTCATGTCTGGCAATGACGTAGGAAATGGCACGAATTCACTTACGACAAGTTACACGGATATATCATTTGACCATTATTTCGAAGGTGAGGAAATTGAAGGATTAGGTGTCGAACAAGTAAATGTTTCATTCGAAAGTTGGTATACTCCTACGGTATCGATTAAATTCGTCGATACAAGGGGTTCTGCTTTCTTCGGTAGAGAAGAAGCAATACATTATAATGATAAATTGACTGCCGATAATGTATTCGGATGTTTCGCTACGATACCATATCCTGAGTTTAAGCTACAAATTAAAGGTTTCTTAGGTAAACCAGTAACTTATCAGTTGGCTTGTAGTAATTTTAAGGCAGAACTTAATTCACAGACAGGTAATTTTGAATTTACAGTCTCATTTATAGGTTATTCTTATGCCTTATTGACTGATATACCGTTGGATTACTTGATTGCTGCACCACATAATCCTTATGTCGGTGTTGAATATTGGGATAAACATAAAAGTGACCCTAAATGGCAGATGCTCGGTGAAGATGGCAAACCGGATAAAGAGCCCGTTCGTCTAAGTTATTTTTTCAACATGATCGAAAATGCACAATCTGAGTACAACGAAAAACAGTCAGCAATTTCAGACGGTACAAACAGTGACTTGAGTGCTGTTCAGCAAGAAAAAACATTATTAAATAATATATTAAATAATTTTAATACTTTTTATCAGAGTTTATTAAAAGATGTAAACAATTATTATATTGACACAACGAATGAAGCTGATAAAAAGAGACAGATTATAATATTTTCTGACAAAGAGGACATAAAGTTAATTAACGCAAGCGGAACATATAAGTCATTCATCGAAGCTGTTAAGACATATAATGATGCCTTTAGTAGTACCATGATAGGCAAGGAAAAAATGCCTAATGGATGGGATATTGATTGTCCACTCGATATTAAAGGGGTTGATGCTTTTTTCAAAAATAGAAATACCTTTTGGTTTAATCAATTGAAAGGAAAGAGATTAACGGATACTGGCATTAAACGGTTGAAGTTTAATGACGGAAGGACATTGACTGATAGTTCAGTACATCAAATAATAAAATGTATTGGAGAACAGAACGGAACCATACTGCATCGTTATATGTATATAATTGATTGCGGAACTTTGATTACTGATATATCTACAAATGTAGAGAATTTGGAAGCTTCAAAAAACAGAATGGAGAAGGAAATAACACAATCAATAGACGAGGATATTACCAGCATTCTTCCGTTTAAACCTTATATCGGTAATGTGTTTAAACTATTATTCTGTCATCTTGAAACGTTCTGTCATATAATGTATGAGGCATCGAAGGATATACAGTCTGAGGCATTGAACGGTCTTAGAAGCCCTTCAGTCTTAGGTATTAATAATATACAGTCACAGACAGATTTATTTGTAAATAGTGGAGACCATAAAGATGTAACAGTACCTGCGTGGGTAGGTATTATTAATTCAAAGGCGACGACTACTGATGGTGAGAATGTTACTATCGAGGATGATGCCGAGACCTTTGGTTGGCCTGGTGATTTAAAAGGTGACTTTGTCGAGGAAAAAGTAGTATACGGCTTTGAAATGGCAATACAGTCAATCGAGGAATCTAATGAAGGCCAAAAGGGTGAATCAACAGAATTAAACAGTTTCCCAATAACGACTTGTGATTTCAATAACAATGGAAATGTATTCAAAGGTGTAGGAGAAGCATCTTTGAGTGAATTAAGTGGCTATTTGTCTATTAGAGCCGCACAATTATTTGGAATAATGACTAAAAATATGCAGAATGATATACCTACAGTTAAATTGTTGGGTAATATTGATGCATACAATTATTATAACGCATTAGGTTCGATAGGTCTTATCCAAGGTAATATTTTAAATAAAGCTGGTAATGATGATATTTCCAATATTATAGTAGGTATCTCCGAATGTGATACTAATTACGACAAATACGGTGTATTATCGACTAACACTGAAAAAGAAAGACATAAATTCGAAACAGTTCTTAAAGTAAACGGCGTGAGTAACGACAGACACCCTTTTTTTAAGGATGGTAAATGGGTACATTATTATGATAAGAAAGGGGTATCTTTGATACCTTCCAAGTTTAGAAATTATAATGATTATCAACGGGATTATGTATATGATGTAGATGGAGGGAAACCTTATTTTGTTCCTACATATCAGAAGAATAACTATGATGTCGATGTAATGCAGAATACTTTATATCCATCTGATACTGTCCGTTTGAATAAAAAAAGTGCCTCATTGGATATGTTCAATATTTTTACTGATGGTGATTACGTAAATTCGATAGTTAATCGTTATGTAAAATTAAATGAAGGCAGTGTAAAGGTAATAAATTATGATATAACGGACAATAGTGGGCTTAAGACATTCACTGAGAAATATTGGAAAGTCAGTGATGAGAGATACTCGAGATTTTTTAATGTTAAGAATATGCTAAGTGCCAATCTCGGTACAATAGGAATTAATACTGATGATTTGTTTAAGACCGAATTAAGTTCTGATTCGGCAAATCCTACCTTGAAGAATGAGAATACCCGTAAAAAGTTACCTGATTTTGATGGATGGTATTCTACAACAAAGCATAAAAATAGTGTAGAATGTAAACCAGATGGTACGTGGACCGTGACAACAAATAGTGGGTCGAATACGGTATCTACTGATGAATTAGTTATACAGGATTTGAAACAATATTTTTACGAAAATAACAGTATTAAGTTTAATGTAAATATTTTCGGTAGTCCATTCTATTATTTACAAGATGAAAAAATAAAGAATAAAGATACTCAGAGAAATGTAAAAGCGTTGTTATTCTTACATACATTTAAGTACAATTATGCTAATATATTAAATGTCTTTTCTAAAAATAAGGTCAGTGGTTGTATAGAGTGTGTGCCATATGGATATCTGTTATTATTAGGTGGTTTATTGTGGAGAAAGAGACAGCCAAAGGATCCTATTGTATATAATGATGGGTATAAAAATTACTGTCCTTGCGGAAAGGAATATGCCCTGTTCACTAGATTGAACGGAGAATATTATTTTACTGTAGGAAACAATAACGCAACGACAGCTCATATGTATAACGTTACCTTGAGTAGTCTGTTGGGCGGTAATTCATCAATTGATTATAATATTGAGGAACAGTTGGTCGAGATGTTCTTGAATTTTAGTAAGGATGATTTCGGAACAATTAAAAATTCATGTGAGATTAGTAATTGGTATATTCCTGACGGCAAAAAAAATAAATTAGTACAGAGATATACTCCGGCAACTTTATGCAAAGATGCCGAAATATATTGGAATATATGGAATGGTAAACCCGTTGGGCAGGAAAAGAAGATATATACCTTGAAAGAGCGCATGACATGGATACGTAATAATGGCATATGTATGAATAATGGCTCTGTCGTTAGATATCGTATGTTTGCCGTTGAAAATGGAAAGAATACTCAAGGTATTTATGGCTTTAAGATGCTATTCAATGAGGATGATAAAGATATGCAGTCTAAATTAAAAGATATATATCTTAGAAAATGTCTCGTTTCTGATTCTTGTGCGAGAGTAATGGGCAATAATAGTAAAACTTCCTCGAATGATGTTGTTACCGTTGATAGGAGCGTGTTTAAGGCATACGTTAAGGGCTTTACGGATAAATTGAAGGAAATCGTGGGTTCTACATCTAAGATTATGACTACTGACAGTAATTTAAGTCCTACCCAAAATGACAGATTGAATTATAATAGGAATCTATGTGTAGCGATTTATTATTATTTAAAGAATGTATGGGATAGATGGTTGGTCGGAAAGGCAGAAAATACATATGATGTATCTACGTTTTTTGACAATGACTTCATATTTATGGATTCTTTCTATCGTAATACGTATTATCGTCTGCCATTGAATTGCCAAAAGGTGATAGATGCCTATAAGGGTGCAGCAACAGACAAGAGTCTGTATAGTTTCATAGGTGATTTATGCAAGGATCATGATTGTTGGTTTATGGCGGTTCCTGATTTTATCCATTTTACTGGCGAAGATACGACAGATGGACATAATAAGGAAGGAATGTATTCTGACATTGAGACGATGAAAGAAGTATTCAGACCGATGCCATATAATGAAATACCGGCTCCGCAGAATAATAATAAATTTGTAATTATCTATATACATAAGTTGTCTGAAGTACCATCGAATATCAATAATTTTCGATATGATAGTTTCGATATATGGTCACACACAGATGGATTCAATGTCGCACCTCCAATATTTAAATCAGATAGATTATTGGAAAATTCAGACGATACCATTACAAGATTAGGGTATAAGGTACCTTCATTCGGGGTTAGTTTTGCAAGACAAAATCAACATTTGTTCAAGAATATCAAGGTTGATATGAATAACCCTGTACAGACAGAACAAGCAATTAAGACATACCATAATCTGATTAGTGTCGGTAAGTCTAGTGAGAGAAAAATCGCATTTACTGGACAGGACGTATTTAATGTTTACACGAATTATTCGTATGAGTGTGAGGTTGAGATGCTTGGTAATGCACAGATATGCCCTCTGATGTATTTCCAATTGCTTAATGTCCCTATGTGGAGGGGAACCTATATGATATATAAGGTAACGCATAGTATGACACCTGGTAATATGACAACAACTTTCAGAGGAATGAAATTGTGCCGTTTCCCTAAACCATTCAGTACTTCATTCTTTGTATCAAAGCCTGACTGTGATACCAGAAATAATGAGTATAATAGTGGTGATTATAACAATGGTGGAGGTACGTATTTTACAGATGACTATAAGAAAGTTAATAATTGGACAAAGGATTGGTATCACGATAAAGAGACCGGTTATGCAAGGCATAAAAGTGGTATAATTATTGATTCAAAAAATGGGGTTACACGAAATGAAAAATTAGTGTCATTATTTAATCGTCTTTATGAAGAAATTGCGTTATTACCAGAAAATAAACCAAAGATGAAATGGAATGTAGTACTTAGTAATGTGCTTAGGTTCGGTAATGGTAAATCGGCACATGATCACGGTAACGCAATGGATTTGACTATTGGATATTATGATAAAAACGGTAACTGTGTCAATACACCTAAAGGTTCTGGACAAAATGCTCAGCCTGAATTAGCCAAGGTTACTGATTTATTAGCAGCTTTGCACCTGAATGAGATAGATCAATTGATTTTGGAGTATTTTAATGCCAGTGATATGAGACCTGGTAAATACGATTATTATAATTGTTTACATGTAGGTGTTTTAAGTAACAATGGAACTGTTCGTAATTGCTGTATGATAACGACGAAGGCGGGCGACAAAATAGATAAATTTTATCCTAATGATTTTTTGAAAAAAGTAAACCCTAAATTTGATGAGACCGCAGGAAAAGCTTATCATAATGATAAGACAAGTTTCAAGAAGCAGTATTGGAATTATAGCGGTTATTCTGATGATGTATTGGATAAACATTTCGGTAAAGGGAATAGTACCGCCTTTAATAGGTGGATGGAATGGACGATACAACTCGAAGGTGGTGAGAAGCCAACAGCCGCTACACCTCACGGTTATGGAATACAGAATAATGCGTGGAATACGTATCACGAGAAGACGAAACGAAATGATTATAATTATAAGAATTATTATAAATGGTCTTGGGATGAAGGAAAGGCTTCACAATTGAAAGATCCAAATATTGCGATTATATATGCTCGAGGACATTTCTTTATACCTGGAGTCGTTACAACTAATATCATTGATTCATTAAATAATATGTCTCCACAACAGGCGTTTAATAAAGTGATGAAATTAATAGGTAATTATATGTTAAATGCGACCCGTAAAGATGGCAGTCATGTTATCAATGATAATAAGGGATGGCGTAGATTTATAATCAATACGAAGTATGGTGATTATCATAATGTATATAATGATAATAATAATCCTTCGGTACAAGAAGTTAAAAATTATATAAATTCTCTATAATTCAGAATGAAGTAGTATATTTGCGACGTTTAATGTAAAATTATCAATTTATGCAAAAAGTATTGGCAAATGTCATAACGGATTTGACAAGGGTCAAGTTCGATATTAAAGTAAATAAATGTAAGAGTATGGATGAGATAGACAAATCTCTCCCTACTCTTATTATAGGATATAAGAATGCCAAGAAATATATAAAGGATTTCAATATATTGAAGAAGTCGTACCATAAGCAGAATTTATGGTGGACATTCAGTAAGACAGAAAGAGGTGTTGATTTCCAAGATGATATATATAAATTCAGTTTGGAAGCAATTGACAATATCATTGATAAAGTTGAATATCAATATGTTGACTATATTGATTGTTCAATGGAGAAGACTAAAAAAATACTTATATATTTGACAAAATCAGATGATTATAAGATAGCGTATATAGACAATAATAATTTTCTGTATGTTTACAGTCCTCATTTTAAGATAGTATGGGGGTTTTCATTAGGGACAATGATGTTTTATGGAATAAAACAGTCGAGTATCGAAAGAAACATAAGAAAATTTAGGAATACTCAATGGGTTAGAAATTTCACCAAAATACCGACGAAGGTAAAGAGATTAATCAGTGACAAAATACATAATAATCTAATATTATATGATTATTTTTAGATTTTGCCTATATTTATCTTTATAAGGTATTAATTAAAGTTATGGTACAAAGATTTTTCGGTAAAAAACCGTCAAAGAAGTATGTTAGACCTTTAAGGAATTCGGCGGTTCCTCATAAAGTGAATGTCGAACCGTTAAAAACAGATGAAAATAAGGTAAATGAAGTCGAAAATAATGAAATAAATAACACTGACGATATGAATGATGAAAGACTTGCCAAAGTAGAGGCATTAGCAGGTGTGAAAGCACCTAAGAGAAAGGTAAAGATTGAGAAGAAGGACAAAGGATTAATTGAGCGTACAGAGAATAGTACAATCGTATTGACTGAGGAAAATAAGATGATGCTAAACGATTAAATACAATGGCAGACAGAAAACTTATTGAGGAATACAAGCTGTCTGAAGCCGTCAATCGTTTTAAGCAGATAAATGAATATACTTTCATCACGTCAGCCCCATTGACCGAGGAAGGTGACGATGATACAAATAGTAATCCGCAACAGACGGATAACGATGGAAGTAACCCTATGGCTCAAGGTCAACCGATGGATGGTAATCAGACACAACCAGCATTAGATAATAATGGGACATCACCAGCTCCGCAACAGTCTACCATGGATGCGACAATGCCACAATATCAGAACCAAGATACTCAATCATCGATGCCTCCTGTAGATAACTCGGCAGATGCAATACCACCCGTACCACCACAAATGGATAATAATATGCCTACTGATAATGGGATTGGAACTGACGAAATGCAACCAGATGATGAGGTTATCGATGTCGATGATCTTACAGATTCACAAGAGGAGACCGAAGAAAAGGTAGATGGTGTGAATCATCAATTGCTTAGATTGCTGAAGGTGGTAAGTAAGTACAATGATGCCATCGATAAACAGAATCAGGAAATCGAGGCATTTAAGAAAGAATTCGAGAGACGTAATCCGACGGAAGAGGAACAGTTGAATATACGTTCACAAGCTGGATATCCATATTCTGAGAAACCAAAAGAATATTGGGAGAAAAAGGTAAAGGATAACCCTAATTATGACGTGATGTTTGATAATGACGTTCCGACAGATAAGGAACAAGAAAAATTCGAGATAAAGGACAGTGACTTAAATGGTATTAATTATAAGGATGTATCTGATTCTTTTGATGACGATATGAAATTGTCCGATTTCTTAAATTTCTAATATTTATATTATGGGGAGATTAAAGAAGTTAATTTTTTAAAATTTCCCCGTAATTTTATTCAAAATGCAATATTAAGTAGTATATTTGAAATGTAAAACGCAACGTTTAATAGTTATAAGGTATTTGATTTATTTTATGTAAAAAAAAATATGGAAACATTAATTAACAACACAAGTATTGATGCAATCGAGGCACAATACAGAAACTCACAAGGAAAACACGATGACAGTCAAAAGAAGTTCAATTTTGACCCGAAATTGTATTTGAACACACAATTGGATAAGAATGTAAATGAGAAAACTCTTCGTATTAGAATTTTACCTGTAAGTGGTACTGACCCTAATATCTTTATGGTTTTGAGAACTCATTCTCTTAAAGTACCAGTGGAAATCGCAAAAAGTGGTTTTAAATCTTTCGTTTGTTTGAATGATTCGCATATTGAGGAAAAAGATCCAAATGGATGCCCATTGTGCAAAAAGGCAAATGAATTATTTGAATTAGCCAATTTACGTCGCTCAGAAGGCAAGGAAGAGGAGTCAAAGACTATTTTCAAGCAAGCTTGTACTTTCAAGGCGAAAAATACTTACATCGTAAGAGTAATCGACCGTGATAATGAAATCGAAGGACCGAAATTTTGGAGATTTAATGAAAATTCAAAAGGTGAAGGTATCTACGATAAGTTGATGAATATTTTTAGTGCCCGTAAAGAACCGAGACCTGATGGTACGATGTATAATATCTTTGATTTGAACGATGGAAAGGATCTGGTGTTGAAAATAAAGAGAACATTCACAAAGGATGGTAAATCGACCGATAAGGTTTCAATTAATATCGTCGATGCAACATTCCCTTCTCCATTGTCAAAGGATGTCGAACAGGCGAATAAATGGATTAATGATGGCAAAAAGTGGACTGACGCATACAGTATTCGTCATTCAGATTATCTTTCAATTGTCGCAGAAGGTAAAATTCCGGTAAAAAATAAAGAAACTGGTAAATATGAAGGTCGAGATACCGCTGTATCAGTGAAACAACAACAAGATGAAGAGGCCAATAAGGTTGCACAGCAGATATTGAATGCTCCACAAGCGACACCTCAGAGTGACGTACATATTGTGGCACCAGTGTCGAATGTGATAAACCAATCACAGATGGTTCAACCTACGGTTACAACAGATGCAACCGTTGATGATGATAGTGATCCATTACCGTTCTAAATGATATTATATGGCTAAGTTATATTATGTATATGGTCCTATGAATGTCTCGAAGAGTGCGTCCTTATTAATGAAGGCACACTCTTTTGAGAATAATAATATCCCTTTCATTTGTATAAAATCGTCTATCGATGACCGTGATGAAGGAATCATTAAATCGAGGGTAGGAATTGAACGGGAGTGTCTTTCTATCGACATCAAGGATGATATATACCGTATAATTAAGGTATATAACAATCCTAATAAACCTTTAAAATGGATACTGGTCGATGAGAGCCAATTTTTAACAAGTGAACAAGTAGATCAGTTAGCAAAAATAGTAGATGAATTAAATATTAATGTAATGTGCTATGGACTGCGTACGGATTTTAAGACGAAGTTGTTCGATGGCTCAAGACGTTTATTCGAACTCGCTGATAATATTGAAGAAATGAAGGTATCTTGTAAATGTGGCAGAAAGGCGATTATAAATGCAAGGGTAGACGATAATGGCGATGTTGTGAATGAGGGTGAACAGATAATGACAGGCGGTAATGAACGTTATGTCACGATGTGTCGTAAATGTTATAGTGAGTTAATTAACAAAAAGTAATGCAAATTTAAAGATTTTATTATGAAACAAGCAATTAAAAAAGGTGCGGGTATTAAGAAGAAAGGAATCAGTGCGTGGAAAGAGAAAGTAGGCTTAAATGCTACTGCTGCAAATCTTGCGGTAAGTAATGCCGACAAACCTATGGATTGGTTGGTGATGCCAAAGGCATTTCAAGAGGCGACTAGACTTACAGGTTTTCCAATTGGGTATATAAGTATGATAGGTGGTTTCTCTGATACTGGTAAAACGACGATTCTAAATCATGTCCTAGTCTCAGCACAGAGGCAGGGGTTTATTCCTGTGATTTATGATACGGAGAATAACATGGATTGGAAATATCTTACTGATATGGGATTCGAGGCAACTCCTGTATATGCTGAGAGAGATGTCGAACACGTTGATCCTGAGACTGGTGAAGTTACATATACGAAAGAGAATCAAATAATAACTTACGATGGTGATTTCATTTACTTTAATAATAACATCCTTGCTGCTAAGTATGGACAATATGATTATTCAACCGGTAAGGAGACTAAAAATAAGAGAAAGGATGCCGTTATTGAAGATATCGCCGCAAGTATGAAGGAATTACTTGATGCACAGGATAATGGAGAAATTGACCAGGGTTTTGTCTTTGTATGGGACTCTATCGGTTCGATTAATTCATATAAATCATATAAGTCAGTGACGAATAATAATATGTTTGATGCCGGTTCTGTGAGTGTCGCATTCTCTAATATTCTGAATAATCGTATACCGTCATCTCGTAAGATGTCATCATCTTATACCAATACGATGGTAGCTATCAGTAAGATTTGGCTTGATTCAATGACTGCTCCAATGGCTGCTCCTACTGTTAAATATAAGAATGGAAATACATTCTTTTATGCGTGCCACGGATTGATAGTCCACGTAGGAGGCGCATTGACAAGCGGTACAAAGAAACTTAAGGCAGTCTCTAAGGGTGCGACTTATCGTTATGGTCTTGAGACTAAGATTAAAGTTGTTAAAAACCACCTTCCTAGTCCGTATAATGTTACTTATGAGGGTAATATGATATGTACTGCTCATGGTCTTATCGACAAGGAAGAATTGCCACAATATCAGAAAGAACATATCGGTGATATGTTGGCACAGTTGAATGAACAATTGTCGAAGTCAAATAAGACGGCTGATATCGAAGATGTCGTATTTACTGATGAAGAGGAAGAATAACAAAATCAGATATAAATAAGAGTAGGGGGGAAAAATCTCCTACTCTTAACATTTTTAAATAGAATATCTGTAAAAAGTACGATATTAGGTAGTATTTTTGTAACGTAAAAGTTTAATGTGTATTTAATTGTTTTATTTTATGAAAGTTAATTTAATTAAAGAGGCATATTATGAGATTAACGAAAAGAAATCGTCTAATTTGCCTTTTATGACATTTATGAAGATGTGTGGAACTACCTTGGATGGTATTGAAGAAAAGAACGCAAATCTTGTTTCTCCACCTAATGTAAGAATTTTTTCAAAGATAGATGATTTCCGTTCGTTGAGCAAGAGTGAATTGGATAAGTTCGATACCACAAAGGACGTTATTGTATTGCCGACTGGTGATTTCTGTGTCTTTTTGAAGCCTACACAAACTGAAATTCTTAGTAATACAATAAATGCTCAGTCAGATAAAAATGTGGTCGATGCCACAATACCAGCAACCGATAAACATCAATTGAAAAATGTCACAACCAATACCAAAGAGGATCCAGAAGATAAAGCCACAGATCTCAAATAAGACGTTTAATACTCTGTTAGTGGATGGCTCTAATATATTAGAGCTGTCTTCACTCGCTGATAAAAAGGTGTCAAGTAACGGAAAACAGACCGGTGGAATATTTCAATGCCTTCTTCAATTAAAGTTACTGTTAAGGAAGGGAAATTTCAGATACGTCTATGTATTCTGGGACGGAGACAATTCAGGTCAAAGCCGTTATGACATATATCCCGAATATAAAGCAAACCGTGATAAGGTATTTGAGGATGATAATCTTTCAGATTATATGAAAGAGGTCAACAAAAGAATAAACGGGATGAAAAATTACTTTGCCAAGAAACAAGATCCTGTAAAAATGGCAGAGAAGCAGAAACAGAAAGAAATATTCCATTGGCAAAGAGACGTATTGATGGAATGTTTCGAAGAATTATGTATACGACAATGTCTATGCGACAAAACCGAAGCTGATGACTTTATTTCTTATTATGTGACACATAAAAAGCCTAATGAAAGGGTTGTAATTGTCTCCAACGATAGGGATTTAACACAGCTTATTTCAGATCAAGTGATAATTTATGTCCAATCGATGAAGGATTTCATAAATACAAAGAATCATACGAAGGTAATGGACTATAATTATCAGAATGTTGCGTTGAAGAAGGTACTTTGCGGAGATAGTTCAGACAATATTAAAGGTATTAAGGGTCTCGGAGAGAAAACATTGCTTACAAATTTCAAACAATTGAAAGAACGTAAGGTAACATTGGCTGAAATCATCGATGGGGCTAAAAAAATCAATGAGGAACGTGCAAAGGTAAAGAAAAAACCTTTGAAATGGGCAGATAATATTGTAAATTCTGTCACCGACGGTGTACAGGGGGATAAAATCTATGACATTAACTATAAAATAATAGATTTAACAGACCCAAATTGTCCGATGATGCCACAAGAGGCGAAAGATATGATAGAGGCGATGATGTATGCACCGATGGATACTGAAGGGCGCAGTATTGAGAACTTGTATAAGATAATTCTCGATAACGGTATCGATGATTTGAGAGATGCTACACGCTTCGGCAATTTTTTCACCGAATTCAAATATATTATCGATAAAGAACAAAAAAATTCGCCTACATAATTAAAGTATCGATATTAAGTAGTATATTTGAATCGTCTAAACGAGTTAGTTTTTATTTTTTAATGTTTAACTTCTTAAATTAAATTATTTGATGGAAGAAAAAGTAATAAAGAAGGTAGATAATTCTTCTTATCGTGAAAAATTTCAATTTTTACTCTCAATTAATGAGAATGTGATTTGTCAACGTTATTTCAGGATCAATAATTTTGATTACGCCTCAGTTGAATCTATCGAATTGAAAGAGACAATGGATGAGTGTGTTAAAATGATTCAAGATGACTTGGTGTCAAAGAGCCGTGTGTATATATGGTACACGAATAATGACCCTGTGAAACTGACCGGTTTCGCAAAGGATGTCGATACCATTAATACTGACGATGTTCGGTTTTTAACAGACCAGACTGAAGGTGAAGGTGTGTTAAGTAACGGTGAATATATAAAGAAAACATATTTTGATTATGCATCTGTCACAAATGTGGCTACCGATTATATGGATGAAAAGCCTGCTGACGGAGAGTTCGTGTTCAAATTTACATTCATGATGGATGATAAAATACTCTATGAAAGAGTGTGGGACGCAAATGTATATCCTAAGTATATAAGAAATGGTGTTGATTTAAGTAATTCAAACGCAATATACAAGGACAGAGACCCATCAACATTGTCATTCTCATTGGCAATTATTCATCATATGACAGTAGGAAAGCCCGATTTGGTATTTCAGATAATCAAGCATATTTGCGATAGTCTAAGTACCGCATACAGCAATGATTATGAATATACCAAGAATGAGATTTATAAGAATGGCATCGATGGTGATAAGGCATATACATATTCGACCTATAATAAGGAATTCGTAAACGGTTGGAGAAATGCGGTATCTGCCAAGTCGAATGAATATTTCAATCATTTGTATCCTACAAAAGGTCAAATCGATTATATCGAACGCTACCTTTAATTTGTCAACATATTTTTAATTTTTTAACCTTGTCAATCCGAATCTAACCTTTAATGATTATATTTTCGGGTTGACTTTTTGTTACACGTAGAATGGCAGAAATTGTAAATACCACTACTTTAGGTTATTTGGGAACGGAATTCCAAATGAGATTGGTTAAGTGTTTTATTGAGGATCAAAATTTCTTTGCTTCGATTGCAAGTATTGTAGACCAAAATATGTTCTCTGACGAAACTTTGAGAAAAATAGTAAGATTTATGAAAGAACGTTATGAAACAGACGAAAAAGTCGCAACATATTTTGAGTTAGAAACTCTTATTAGAAGCAAGATATCAGATGCCGTCACTGTTGAGATGACTTTAGCGACTCTTGAAAAGATAAAGACATCTGAATTAGATGGGATGGACTTGATCGAAAATACGTGTGAAAAATTTTTCAAACAGCAAAACCTTACAAAGGCAATCAACCGTTCAGTTGAGATAATCAAGAAAGGTAACGCTGACAACTATTATGAAATAGAGGATATAATTAGAAAGGCCTTAGATGTAAATACGAATTTTGATAAAGGTTATAACCCTATGGACGGTATCGAGGATGCCCTGAGTGAAGATTATAGAAATGCAATACCAACAGGATTTGAACGTCTTGATAATGCATTATACGGTGGACTCGCAAAGGGTGAATTGGGAGTTATCGTCGCTCCAAGTGGTACAGGAAAGACAAGTGCAACTACTGGATTTGCAGCGTATGCCGCCACATATAAATGTGAGGCAAATAATTATAACGGTTTTAAAGTATTACATATACATTTCGAGGATGAAGACAAAAATATAAAACGTAAATATTATGGCTTTATGACCGATATTGATGCTTGTATGCTTTCATTGCCTGAGATAAGACCTAATGTACTTAATATGCTTTCGACAACGAAAGCTGAAGAGGCAAGGATGATAAAGGAGAATGTAACGTGCTATCATCCACAAAGTGGCGAAATGTCGGCAAGCGAGATCAAGACCAAGATTAAGCACATGATTGCGCATGGTTTTAAACCTGATTTGGTAGTTATTGATTATTTCGAATGTCTTAAGTTGGAGAAACCGGAAACCGCAGCAGATAAAGAGTGGACTCGTGAAGGTATAACAATGAGAAAACTTGAATCTATTGCACACGAATTCGATGTTGCATTATGGGTACCTATTCAAGGAACAAAGGATTCGTTGGGTCAAGAATATGTTGGTCTGCAACAAGCCGGAGGTTCTGTAAGAAAGGTCCAGATAGGTCATGTTATCATCACATTCGCAAGAACAACAGATATGGCTGAAAAAGGTTTGATGAATATTTTTGTGCAGAAGTTCAGAGGAGGTAGAATGAACGATACCAAGATGCTGAATATCAGTTTCAATAATGGTACTTGTCATTTTACAGATAATCAAAGTGATAATCTTGATGGTATTGACTACCCGTCACAACAGTCGGCAGTGGCACAACAAGTCGCAAATCAATATAAGCAATAGTTGGCTAAATATTAGTCTTGACCGATTTTAAGGAGAAATTTTCCGATAAAAATTTTTCGGCTGAGACTCAATTCTTTAGGAGTTTTTTACTGAAAATGTACGGAAAATTTCGGATTTATAGATATAGTTATTATATACAATAATTTGATTAATAAGTAAAATATGAAGGTTCGGAAACGAGACAAAACTTTAGAGGTATTTAATTTCGAGAAGATTTATAATGCGGTTGACAAAGCATTTAAATCTTGCGGTAAGGAAACACCTGATGGGGTGCTTGATTGTGTAAAGAGTAAATACGACGAGACAGAAGATGTGGTAGTAGATATCGAGGATATACAGGATGATGTCGAAGATTGTCTGATGGAGATAGATAAAGACGTAGCAAAGGCATATATCATATATCGTTATGAACATAAGGTGATCAGAGATAATGATAGTAAGTTGTCAAGGGAAATAAAGAAGAAACTGATGGCGACCGATGTACAAAATCAAAATGCAAATCTTGATGAACATTCCTTCGGTGGAAAGAAAGGCGAGGTCACTGAATATGTATTTAAAGATTATGCTTTGAAGAACTGTATGTCAAGAAAGTCAAGAAATAACCACAATAATAACGAAATATACATACACGATTTAGGTTCATATGCCGACGGAGAATCTAATTGCCTATCACTCCCTATCGATTATCTATATCGTGACGGCGCAAAGACAAGACAAGCTGACATACGTCCTGCTAATAGCATAAATACAGCATTTCAATTGCTCGCCGTGTACTTCCAAATCCAAAGTTTGCAGCAATTTGGAGGTGTCTCAGTTACTCATCTTGATTGGTCTATGGTGCCTTATGTAAGAAAATCATTCTTTAAACATTTTACCTTTGAATATATCCTCGATAGAGCAAAACAAGAAGGCTATGATACTATTTCAATGACTAAGGATGAATGGGACAAGTATAAGAAAGAAAAACGTAAGGAATTTAAAGAAAAGTATGGAATTGAGGATGAAAAGTTTACGATAGGCGATTTTTCAATCGATGTTGTTAATTTCCATATTGACGATGAAAAAATCAGAGAAATAAATAATGATTGGTACATCAAGGCTTTTGACGAAACGAAGAACGAATTGGAACAAGCTGTCGAAGGAATGTATCATAATTTGAATACCCTCCAAAGCAGAAGCGGCAATCAATTGCCATTCAGTTCGATTAACTACGGAACTTGTACATTGACTGAAGGTCGTATGGTTATAAAGGCTTTGTTGGAAGGTTCTCTAGATGGAGTGGGTAAATTCCATAAGACACCTATTTTCCCTTGCGGAATATTCCAATTGATGAACGGCGTTAATAAACATGACGGAGAACCAAGCTATGATTTATTTAAATTGGCATTGAAGTCGACGAGTCAAAGGTTATATCCGAACTACGTTAATTGTGATTGGAGTGTCAATGCAGGATATGACAAAAATAATCCAATGACGTACACATCTACAATGGGATGTAGAACGTATAACGGTTATGATATTAATGGTTTCGGTCAATTAAAGGATGGACGTGGAAATATTTGCCCTGTAACAATAATATTGCCTACATTGGCAATGGAAGCAAAGGAGACGTATAGTGAGAGAGTAAAGAATAATACATTACAAGAAGATGATACTTCCGTAAGCATATTTATGAAGTTGCTCAATAAGAAAATAGGAGAAGCTAAGGATATGTTGCTGGAAAGATTTGAGTGGATTTGCAGTCAATCTCCTAAGTCGGCTAAATTCATGTACGAAAATGGTACGATGTTCGGTTATAAACCTGAGGAAGGAATAAGGTCTGCATTGAAGCACGGAACATTGGCTGTAGGACAACTCGGTCTTGCTGAATGTTTGCAAGCATTAATCGGAACAGACCATACGTCAGAAGAAGGAATGAATTTGGCAATCGAAATTGAAAGTTTGTTTGCAAGGAAATGCAAGGAATATAAGAAGAAATATAGTTTGAATTTCGGAGTATATCTAACACCAGCCGAAAACCTTTGCTATACGGCAATGAAGAAGTTTAAAGCAAAATATGGAGAGATACCTAATGTTTCTGACCGAGAATATTTCACAAATTCGATGCATGTTCCTGTATGGAAAGAAATGACACCTTTCGAGAAGATAGATATTGAATCTAAGTTGACCGGATTCTCAAACGCTGGTTGTATTACATATGTGGAGTTACCATCAACAACGAAGTATAATCTTGAAGCCCTTGAAACGATTGTCCTTTATGCGATGGATAAGGATATTCCTTATTTTGCGGTCAACGTTCCTGTCGATGTGTGTCAGAATTGTGGATACGCTGATGAGTTAAACGACAAATGTCCTATGTGTGGATGTACTGATATTGAAAGATTAAGACGTGTAACCGGTTATCTCACTGGAAATTACACAACAGCTTTTAACATCGGCAAACAATGCGAAACAAGAGACAGGACCAAGCATATTAGGCAAATTCGATAATAGATATATGAAGATTTTTAAAGTTTGGCGAATTTAATCACCAAACTTTAAATTATTGTAATTATTCAAGAATAAGATAATATTCAAGAAGTGAAATCATAAAATTATGGAGTATCTTTATCGATATTGTGGTGAACATAAATTATCTAGTAAATATGATTATATAAATGAATTACGAAAGTATAACATATCCTGATGTAAATAATGGAATCGGATGTAGGGTTACTTTATGGATAAGTGGCTGCACCCATCATTGTAAGGGTTGTCAGAATAGACAGACTTGGGATTTCGATAGCGGTAAGACTTTTGATAATGATATCAAGGAGAAGTTAATTAGTATTCTCAAGTTGCCATATATAAAAGGTTTAACCCTTAGCGGTGGGGATCCACTGTGTTCATATGATGAAGTCGTAGAATTGGTCAAGGAACTGAAAGAAATCCTTCCTGACAAGGATATATGGCTATATACCGGTTTTACAATGGACATTATCAAGAAGGCAATGCCGTCCATATTGAAATATATTGATGTAATTGTAGATGGTGAATTCATAGAGAATAAGAGAGACATTACTTTGGCATTTAGAGGCTCATCGAATCAGAAGATATGGGAAAAAGACAAGGATGGCGATTTCATATTGTCTAAATTGAATTAATAAGTTGTAGTGGCTTGATTGAAAAAGATCAGGTCACTATATTTATTTTATAATATAGTATGATAAATGGCTAATTTAAAACGTTATGGCGTTAAATTCCCTATTACAGTGCAGTCAGCAGACAATACTCTAATAGATTTAAACCAGACAAAGGAGGATGAGGTGTATTCAGAATTAGTACATCTTATTTTTACACCGAAGGGACAAAGACTTAGAGACCCTAATTTCGGAACAAGATTAATTCAATTTATTTTTAATCCGAATGACAGTGAGACTTGGGGAGATATATTAACAGAGATAAAAGATACTGTAGGAAAGTATATCCCTAGTTGCTCAATAAAGGATTTAACAATCAACGAAAGTGATAATGGTGTCGGTTTGAGGGTCAATATGAAGTATACGGTTAAACAAAATGGGGTAAATACCGAATACACGAAATCAGTAAATATTTAATTTTAAGTAATGTCAGAGAATAAGATACAATATACGAACAGAAATTATGATGACTATCGTAAAAGTTTGATAGAATTAAGTCGAAAATATTATAGTGATGTCTTCGATAGTTTTGGGGATGCAAGCATAGGTCAATGGTTGATTGACGTACTGTCTGATATTGGTGATAATTTGAATTACCATATTGATAGGTCCTATCAGGAAACGAACATAGATAGCGCACAGCAGATAAGTTCATTACAAGATATGGCAAGAACCAATGGTCTGAGAATATCCGGTAAAAAGAGTGCTTTGTGTGAAATAGAGATTTCGTGTGTTTTGCCTGTATACCAGCAAGGAAATAATGGTAATGGAAATATTGCGCAGGCAGATGAAAATTATTGCCCTTATATCAAGAGAGGCACTTTATTTTCGAATGGCTCAACGACGTTTGAATTGATGAACGATATTGATTTCGCAAGTCAGTTCAATAGTGATGGTTATTCAGACCGTGAAATTATACCAAACCGAAACTCGAATGGGGTCATTACCGGTTATACATACAAGAAATTAGCCGTCGTGAGTGCAGGACAAAGTAAGATTTACAAAAAAGTTATTACATCCTCTGATATTAAACCTTTTATGGAAGTCTTATTACAGGACAATGACATATTAGGGGTTGAAAGTATAATATTCAAAGAGGGTAGTAACCTTAATTCTGACCCTACTATCGCCGAATTTTATGTCGATGAAGAAACTTATTATGATAAGCTTAATAAGCCAGTACAACGTTATTTTGAAGTAGATAACTTATTGGAACAAGAGAGGTATGGGTATGAGATACAAAAGACTGATTTGACTGCCCCTTTAACTGACGGCGAAAAAACAAACAGAACTTATTATAATCCAATATGGGATAAGGAAGGATTTATTATCGGTGATGAGAATATTGATGTAAGAGAAGTCGTTAGGGGAAAATGGAAACCATTAAAAAATAAGTTTATTACTGAATATCAAGATAATTGGTATCTGAAGATAATATTCGGTTCTGGTATAAGGAATAATTATGGCGAGATACCATCAGATGCAAAGTCGTTTACGCAATATATGATGTCAAGAATGGAAGCAAATGACTATATGGGGGTTTTGCCCGAGACTAACACTACGATGTATGTACTATATCGTGTCGGAGGTGGAGAAATGTCAAATATAGCTGCCGGTACGTTAAATTCCATAATCTACCTTAATATGGATATTGTCGGAAATTGTGACGATAACGATAATGCAAGAAAGATAAAGAATGTCAGAAGCTCATTGTCAGTGACGAATACGACACCTTCATATGGAGGTAAAGATGAGCCTTCATCTGCTGAAATACGTCATATGATAAAATATAACAGTGCGGAACAAAATCGCTGTGTTACATTGAATGATTATAAATCAAGAATACAAAAGATTCCCGCCAAATATGGATTACCTTTTAGATTCAGTGTGAATGAAGAAAATAATAAGGTTGTCATCTATACATTGGGTCTTGATTATAATGGAAAATTGACACGCTTATTAGCTGAGACTGTTGCGAATAATATAAAGACATATCTTTCACATTACAAGATGTTAAATGACTTCATTGAAATTAAAAGCGGAAAGATAATTAATATCGCATTCAGGCTAACGATGTATGTCGATAAATCATATAGTAAATCTGAAGTAACAAAAAGAGTAATCGATATGGTATATGATTATATGGACATAAGGAATCATCAGATGGGTGAGGATATTTTCTTGGGAGATTTATCAAAGGAAATAGGAAAACTCGATGGAGTGCAAAATCTCGTATCGATTAAGTGTTATAATAAAGTAGGTAACGGTGGTGACGGTTATTCAACCGATACGATTAATCAGCCGTTGATCAGCATTTCAGATTGTTGTAATGATGAATATGCTGAAAGCGATATTAATTTTGATAATCAGATAGATTTGGATTCCAGTGACTATACCTTAATAGGAGATTCAATGTCAATGTTTGAAATCAGGGATAAGAATCACGACATTGAGATAATCGTGAAGACAAGATAATAAACGAGATGCAATATATTGATTTAAGGATGCTAATGTACTATTTTAATATAGGTAACATTAGCATTTTTATTTCATAAAATATGGGATGTAATTGTGGTAAAAAAAATTTAAATAGGATTTCGAAATATACCGATGACGGTCAGGACTTTAATGAAGATGGTGGAATAATAGTAAAGGCTGTACAAGGGATGGTACAGATAATGTTCGGTATTTTAATGGCGATAATATTTATCGTTATGGCAGTTCCTATGATAGCATATGTCATATTCTGTCTTGTTTTTAATCTGACCCCATCCGTGAGATTAAGAGATTTTAGAAAACTTTTCAATAAAGGATAAGATATATTGTTGATGAATGACGATTTGAAAACATATAGAATAAGAACTAAGGTTGGTGAGGATAAACCTACCGTAATAAACGTCCCTTTAACACAGACATATGATACTTTCGAAATACTTTCGTTAAAATTAGACCAAAGTAACTCATATAAGTATTATACCTCTGATTATGGGGTCATCGTCGGTCGGGTCCTAGCCAACGGAGGTGTAGGTATACCGAATGCAAAGGTGTCAATATTCATTGAGGGTGATGAAACGACCGAAGACATCAAGAAATATATATTATACCATTATTCATCGGTACAATCTACTGATAACGACGGTGTAAGATATAATTTATTACCTGATGAAATAGACGAGGCTTGTCACCAAAATGTCGGGACATTTCCAAACAAGAGATTAGTCCTTGATAACAAGGATGTCATGGAAATTTTCGACAAGTATTGGAAATATACTACCGTGACGAATGAGGCAGGTGATTATATGTTATTTGGAATACCGACAGGCTCTCAACAACTTCACGTAGATATTGATTTAAGCGATATCGGTATATGGTCGCAGCGTCCACGTGACCTCGTATATAAGGGATATAATATTAATCAATTCGACAGTCCGAATAAGTTCAAGACTGATACGAATTTAAATTCTTTATCGCAGATATATTCACAAGACAGAGGCTTATATGTTTATCCTTATTGGGGAGAAGCCACCGAGAACGGTGATACAATAGGCATTACACGTTGTGATATTCAGATTGATTATAAATTTGAACCTACTTGCATTTTTATGGGTTCTATCGTAACCGATAAGGGAAACAATGCCATAGGAAAAAACTGTACTGGTACCGATTTAGTAGGAAAAATGCCTGATTTAACGACTGGTGAGGGTTCAATAGAAATGATCAGGAAAACCCTTGACAATAAGGTTGAACAAGTTCAGATAAAGGGTAATCGTGTAATTGACGGTGATGGCGTATGGTGTTATCAGATACCTATGAATCTCGATTATGTAATGACTGACGAATTCGGTAACTTAGTTCCTAGTGATAATCCTGATCGTGGTATACCTACTCGTACAAGAGTTCGGTTCAGAATTTCAATGGATGAACAGCCTAATGATGGCTCGGCAAGAAAACGTTGCAAGTATTTAGTACCTAACAATCCTCACATCGATGATGAAGGTTTTAAAGAGAATCTTGATGCTGACTATGAATTCGGTTCTGCAACAAGAGAGGAGAGCTATTGTGATATGTTTTGGAATAAGGTATATACTGTAAAAAATTATATACCTAGGCTTCAAAAGAACAGTAAGGTAACTAATCGCAAACATACAGGTATTAAATTAATCAATCATTATGGCGATAATAATCCTATGCCTTATAATGGTCTTAGCATTAAATTGACATTTACTTTTAGATTAATTTGTGTAATAACTAAGATGTTTATCAAATTGGTCGGATTCTTAAATAACTTGATTTCTATTTTGGGTTATTTACCTTGCTGGTTGGGAAAATTGTGTCTTAAGATTTGGAGATTTAAAATTTGTCCATTCAAATTTTTGCTGAAATTAATTCCTGGCTGTATTGAACTGTCATCTGAGTTTTGTGATGATGGCATAAATCCTAATATATACTTCCCTGGGTGCGGTAAACCTTTCGGTTGTGTGTGGGATAAGAAGACTAGACCTGACTGTCAGAAAGAACAATCAAAAAAGCCTAAAGAGGAACAGATGAGATGCACAAATTCATCGGCGCAGTTGTATACTTGTGTTGAGAATGAGTTAGCCCAAAGTAATGACGCAACATCATTCAATTTCTATAATGATTGGATAAATGGTTCATTATATGCCCCATTATGGTATCGTAAAATTACCCCTAAGAAGTCTTTTTTGTTTGGTTTATTTAAACGTAAAGCCAAAGATGAATGGTGTTCTGCCGACCGAGAATTCGGCAGTCTTAGATTAATGCAGTCTTGTGCTGTTGCCCGTCCTGAACGTAAAATGACATATAATAACTTTGACGGTAACTCTACCACGATGATGATAGTTAATGGTGATGAATGTGGAAATAAATGTCATGACAGGGTTCAGAATCAAAATGTCAACAATGGTGTGATTTCATCTAAATTAACAATGTTAGGACAGACGGTATATTATTATCGAGCCGTTGAATATGACCCTACAGCAACTCAGGAGATCACAGGTATTAAAGGTGCGATTAAGACATTATTTGCGACTGATATCGTATTATTAGGAAGTCTGAATGATTGTGACACACAAGGAATACCTCAATTCTTTAAGAATTTGGATTCCAGTACTTATAATTTACCTTCTGATATCCTTTTTACTGATAATGAAATTGTAAATAGTTTCGACGAGAATGGAAATTTGATGGATGTAAAATACACATCAAGTACTGAAATGTCCGGCTGCGATTGGGGTAATAAAAATGAATTCGGTAAAACTGATGGAGGCTTATTCTATGGAATAGGCTGCTCGACGATTGAAATGCAAACTAAATCCTGTGTTAATTTAAGTCGTATATGCGAATTCGGGGTATCTCTTGATGAAAGTAGATATATACCTAATTTGAAGAATTTGAGTGGTGACGAGAATGCTTATGATTTATTAATCGCCGATGGGTTTGTATCACACGATGAATTATATAATATCGATGGTCGTTCAATGTTCGCAACTATGAATGGAAACAGACTTAAAACCAAACTGAATACTACGAATGGACTTATGGAATACGATTTTAGGTACTTGTATCCTGAAAATTTTGACGGTTCACTTGAAAAAATAATGCGTGATAGGACAAGCCGCTATGAAAATGACGTGAATTATAAGAATAATTATAACTTGGAGACTGCCAGTCTAGATTATTATATTTTCAGAATGGGAAATAACCCATATTATTACGATAAGGATTATCGTTTCCCTCGTTATGAAAATTCATTTTATTTTTATTTCGGTTTGAAAAATGGCAAGACAGCGATAGAGAAATTCAATAGTCAATTTTTCAGCGAATGTGAAACTGTTGATAAGCAAGAAACCTCAATAGGAATAAAGGTAAGTCCTAATTCATGGTGTACCGATAATGACGAGAAAAATCGAGACGGATACGTGGCATTAGATGCCAGTGGAATTGCAACCCCATATGATGTCATAATAAATTCCACGACCAATTTGTCATATTCTGTATCAGCGGATGGTATAACTTCCGAAAAAATAATATTCAAAGGAAACAAAGCCTCGACTGAAGAAATAAAAAAATTGACTGATAAAGGTTATATAGTCTTTGACGGAATTAAGAACCTTGAGAATAGTGAATATCAATTAACAATTACAGATGCCGACGGTGAAATTACAACCTCGACATTTAGAATGATAGCACCATATCTTTCATATAAGACATACGTAGATAAGTTTAATCAACCAAGCAATGTTTTACAGACTGATTTCGCAAATATGGCGGCAATCGCCAACGACAAAAAAGGTCTCGCCAAGGATTTTGCTCAAGTAATCGAGAATAGTGTAGATAGTCGTGAAATAGGTGGTGTAATAGTAATTTATGATATATATTTCAATAACGATATATTGAAAGACTATAAGGTTGAAATTAAACCATTGACTTCAGATTTTACGAATGATGGAAGTTACACGCCTGTGACATATAATAGTAAAGGTACCTCGACTGGTAATGGATTTTTAGGAAAAGTAGGAGACTATTTAGTGTTCGGTCTACCAAAGGGTGATGTTAGATACAGTGTGACTGTAACACAGATGTGCAATGGAATCGATAGTAAAAACAGTGTGGAGAAGACATTGCTCGTCGAACAGCCAATGCCGTATAAGCTTTATATCAACGATGTTGATTATGACGTGATAAAGGATGGTTTTGATTGTGGATGGACTATTAGTGGAAAGACAGATAATATAAAATTGTCAAGAGGCAGATCCGTTAAAGGATGGTTAACTAATTTGGACAATGTCGATGATTTTATAGGAGATGACAATGGACTGTTTAATTGGAATAACAATGACACCTATAAAAAGGAATATTATATTGATGATATGGTTGATTATGAATCAAATCCTGATAAATATGCTCCTAATATAGAGGAAATGAAAGAGGCACGCAGACAATTCATCAATTCATTTAAGGAGACATTCTATCTGAGTTGCCATTCGAGTTCATTGTCGCTCAATGTTTCAGTACGTACAGATGACTATCCATATTCAACGGCGATAATATATAGACCAGAAATGGTGTCAACGGATGATGAATATAATACGTTCGATGGCTGTGACAGTAAATTATTGACTACTGACAATCAAGTCGATGATGTTAAGATACCGACGATAACAAATTTTGATAATACACGTTATGGAGGAGGTGATAAATTAACAGACGCAAAGATTAAGGATGCTGTATTCGCCCGTGATATTAATAGTAGCTGTACCAAGGAATCTTTGTATAAGCACCCTTATTTTATTGCCGCAGTTAATTCAAAGGGTAAAACATTACCATCAAAAAATGTAGGGACAGGCAAAGAAAATGATTCTTATGTTCTAAGCGGAAATATTGCAGGCTATTTTGGTTTCCATATTATCGATAGAATGTTGGTAAATAACTTCCTTAGTTGGGCATATATTACTGATATCCCTTATTTTAAACCATCTAATACTAATTTAAATGGTAAAAATTTGGTAATGAAGGAAGGTCTTTTTGCTGGCATCTTATATAATGGTTCGCCTA